>Ga0256406_1000189_pt1 | contig 119238 bp, 97 predicted proteins | sample RumenRJG_03DNA_FD_185986 | JGI IMG/M metagenome (GOLD analysis project Ga0256406, IMG submission 185986) | Bovine rumen microbial communities from Lethbridge, Alberta, Canada - RJG_03 | ecosystem: Host-associated > Mammals > Digestive system > Stomach > Rumen | place: Canada: Alberta...
TCGAAAGGCACCGGCATGCGGTCCTCGCGGCACCACTGCCACACCGTCTGCACGTTGAAGCCTTCGCGCTTCGCCCAATCGCTTACTCGCATGACTCAATCATAACACACGAAAACAAACAGAATCAAGCATTACAGGTAGCCGATAAACGCCCCTACACGCGGACCGGCGGACGGTGGGGTAATGTTGGAATTCGGAATCGGCGTCGTGGGGCGCCGGCTGTGGAACCGACCGGGCGAGGATGCAAGGATAAGACCATGCCATACAAGAGCAAGCAGCGCGTTGTCGTGATCATGCCGACCTATAACGAGCGCGAGAACCTCGAGCCGACCATCGGCGGAATCATGGAGAACTGCCCGAACGTCGACGTGCTCGTGGTGGACGATTCCTCTCCCGACGGCACCGGCGAGCTCGCCGAGGAGATGGCCGCGAAGAACCCGCATCTGTTCGTCATCCACCGCAAGACGAAGAACGGCCTCGGTCCCGCCTACCTCGCGGGCTTCCAGTGGGCCCTCCTGCGCCAGTACGACGTGGTGTGCGAGATGGACATGGACGGTTCGCATCGCCCGCAGGACCTCCCGCGCCTGCTCAAGGCCATCGACGAGCGCCCCGACGTGGACCTCGTGATCGGCTCGCGCCGCGTGCCCGGCGGCACGACGGAGAACTGGCCGGTGTATCGTGACTTCATCTCGCGCTGCGGATCGTGGTACTCGCGCATGTGCCTCGGCGTGCCCGTGCATGACATGACCGCCGGTTTCCGCGCCTACCGCGCGTCGGTGATGCAGCGCCTGCACCTCGACACGGTGCGTGCGAACGGCTACGTGTTCCAGGTGGATATGACGCGCCGCGTGCACCAGGCGGGCGGGAAGATTCTCGAGGTGCCGATCGTTTTCGTGGAGCGCACGCGCGGCAAGTCGAAGATGAGCAAGGCCATCGTCATCGAGGCCATGTGCGCGGTGACGCGCTGGGGTTTCCAGCGCCTGACGCATACCGGCGACTACCGCCGCAAACGCGTGCGCCACACCTCATGATGCGCCATGCTTTGTGAGGCGTGAGGGGAAGAAGGGGAATACGATGGCGCCGTCGTGCCGCCGACACGATGGCGTTGTGACACGACGGCGCTGCAGAACGACGGCGCTACGGAACAATGGCGTTCTGACTTGCGACGCGCCTAGCTCACAATGACATTGGGAACAAGCGCGCGGGTGGCGTCGAGCGACTCCTGGGGCAGCCCCGCGTCGGTGATAATCGTCTCGACATCGTCGAAACCCGCGAACAGGGACAGCGAGGTATTCGTCCACTTGGTGTGGTCGGCGAGCACGATGGCGTGGTCCGCGATGGAGAGGAACGCGGCATTGGTGCTGGACTCCAGCGAATTCGGGGTGAGAAAGCCGCGCGGCAGCGACACGGCGTGCGCCCCCAGGAAGAGTTTGTTGACGCGCAGCGAGGAGATGACGTTGTTCGCGATGGGTCCGATAAGCGACTTGAAGCGCGTCGTCACGCCTCCGGTCACGATGACCTCGACGTCGCGGTTCTCGAGCCCTTCCACGAGGTCGGCGACGGGCAGGGAGTTCGTCAGCACGGTGATGCCCGCGGATTTGTCGGATTCGAAAAGGTACTGCGCGAACATATAGGTGGTCGAGCCGCCGCCGATTCCGATGACGTCGCCGGGGGACACGAGGTCGACCGCGGCCTTGGCGATGGCTTCCTTGTCGCCGGTCTCGTTCTGGGACTTCGCGGCGAAAAGCGGTTCGGACATCAGGGTGCTCGTCGTCACGGCGCCGCCGTGGACGCGCTTGAGCAGGCCCTTGTCTTCGAGCGCCGCGATGTCGCGGCGAATGGTCATCGGGGAGACATCCAGATCCTCGGCAAGGTCGACGCATCTGACCGTGCCGTGGGTTCGCAGCCTGCGCAGAATGTATTGCTGCCTCTGGGATGAAATCATGACAATATTATGACATAGTTCCGCACGTAACCATGGGAAAATCGATTAGAAGGTGACAGGAATCGCTAAGAAACGAACACGATGGGCGTTTCCTCACGATTCCGCGCGACGGCCCGCGCCCTTCCACCGTGCGGTGGGGAAGGGCGCGGGCCGCGGGACGACGGGCGGCGCCGCGAAGGCGACACGCCCGGTTAGTTCTTGGTTAGTTCTTGAAGGAGTGGATCGGGGCCGGGATGCGTCCGCCGCGGCTGATGAATTCCTCGCAGCTCACGGTGTTCACCGGAATAATCGGCGCATAGCCCATGAGGCCGCCGAACTCGGCTTCGTCGCCCACGCCCTTGCCCGCCACCGGGATGACGCGCACGGCGGTCGTCTTCTGGTTGACCATGCCGATGGCCGCCTCGTCGGCGATGATGCCGGAAATCGTCGCGGCCGTCGTGTCGCCGGGGATCGCGATCATGTCGAGGCCCACGGAGCACACGCACGTCATGGCCTCGAGCTTCTCGATCTTGAGGCAGCCGGAACGCGCGGCCTCGATCATCGTGGCATCCTCGGACACCGGGATGAACGCGCCGGACAGGCCGCCCACATAGGAGGACGCCATGATGCCGCCCTTCTTCACCTGGTCGTTGAGCATGGCCAGGGCCGCGGTGGTGCCGGGGGCGCCGACCTGCTCGATGCCGCATTTCTCGAGGATCTCGCCGATGGAATCGTGCGGCGCGGGCGTCGGGGCCAGCGACAGGTCGATGATGCCGAACGGCACGCCGAGACGACGCGACGCCTCCTGCGCCACGAGCTGGCCGACGCGCGTGATCTTGAACGCCGTGCGCTTGATGGTCTCGCACAGGAACTCGAAGTCCTTGCCTCGGGCCTCGTCGAGGGCGCGCGACACCACGCCCGGGCCCGACACACCCACGTTGATGACCACGTCGCCCTCGGTGACGCCGTGGAAGCCGCCCGCCATGAACGGGTTGTCGTCCGGGGCGTTGCAGAACACCACGAACTTCACGCAGCCGTAGCTGTCGTGGTCGGCGGTGTTGATGGACGTCTGCTTGATGACCTCGCCGATCATCTTCACGGCATCCATGTCGATGCCGGTTTTGGTGGAGCCCACGTTGACGGAGGAGCACACGATGTCGGTTTCCGTCAGCGCCTGCGGAATGGATTCGATGAGCAGCTTCTCCGCGGGCGTCATGCCCTTGCTCACCAGTGCGGAGTAGCCGCCGATGAGGTCGACGCCGACCTCCTTCGCGGCCTTGTCGAGCGCGTGGGCAATCTTCACGAAGTCGTCGGTGGTCTTGCAGCAGCTGGCGCCGACGAGGGCGATCGGGGTGACGGTGATGCGCTTGTTGACGATCGGGATGCCGAAGTCGCGTTCGATGTCGCGGCCCGTGGCCACGAGGTTCTTCGCGTAGTTCGTGATCTTGCGGTAGATGTTGCTGCAGGTGGTGTCGACGTCGTTCGTCGCGCAATCGAGCAGGCTGATGCCCATCGTGATCGTGCGGACGTCGAGCTGCTCCTGCTCGATCATCTTGTTGGTCTCGTGGACCTCCATGATATTCAGCATGAGGTAATCCTTCGTATGCGAGAAATATGGGTGCGGCGGTGGTCCCGGCGTCGTCCTAGACGCGGTGCATGCGGGTGAAGATCTCCTCGCGCTGGCAGCGGATGCGCACGCCGATCTGCTCGCCGAGCTTGTCCAGGTCGTTCACGACATCCTCGAAGTCCGCGGTGGAGTTCGTGTAGTCCACGATCATCATCATGTTGAAGAAGCCGTCGATGATGGTCTGCGAGATGTCGAGGACGTTGATGCTGTGGTCGGACAGGTACGTGCAGACGCGCGCGATGATGCCGACGGTATCCTGGCCCACCACGGTGATGATTGCCTTGTTCATGGAAACTCCTGAATCTTTATGCGAGGTTATGCGAGGCTTGCAAAGAGACGCTGAAGACAGTATATCGGCACGGGGCCTCATTCGGGGCCCGCACGGCCGGGTCGCGGCTCGGACGCGTCACTCGCCGCCGGCGAAGCCCATCTGCCGCCATGCCTCGTAGGTGGCGATGGCCGCGCAGTTGGCGAGGTTCATGTCGCGCTTCCTGTGCAGGGCGTTCGTGGCGGGGCGCATGGGAAGGCGCACCTGTTCGGCCACATGCGGGCCGAACATCACGTCATGCGGCTCGGGCACGTTGCCCGGCTCCGGACCGAACAGGAGGATGTCGTCGGGGCGGTATTCGACCTCGGTGTACAGCTTCGAGCCCTTCTCGGTGAACGCGATGATGCGCGAGTTCGGCATGCTGTCGACGAGGCTCTGGAAATCCGGATGGATCACCACATGCGCCATGTCGTGGTAGTCGAGGCCCGCGCGGCGCAGCTTCGTGTCTTTGAAATTGAATCCGATGGGCTCGATGAGGTGCAGAATCGTGCCCGTCATGGCGCACAGGCGGATGGCGGAGCCCGTGTTGCCGGGGATGCGCGGGGAGTAGAAGCACAGATGCGGCGTCGAGGTCGGCGCTGCCGCCGCCTCCTGGATCGAGATCATCGCGTCGGCCACCGTGATCGGGTTGCCGTGCGCGTCGGTCACGAGCTCGTCGGGGCCGTAGTTCGACTTGCGGTACCCGTATTCGAACATCGCCTCGACTTTCTTCTCCGCCTGCGCCGCGTCCTTCGTCTCCGTCTGCGCCATCCGGCCTGTCATGTCGCCATTTTCAGTCATATGAGACACAATAAAAACCATGACAGACACCCATGCCCCCTCGCACGGCCGGCGCAATGCGCATGATGGCGCCATCGTGGATACGCACGCGGACACGCACGCGGCCGCCGCGTCCGATGCCGCCGCCGTCTCGCGCGCCCGCGCCTGCCGCGCCCCGCTCACGGCCTGGTGGGACGCCTCCGCGCGCGATTTCCCGTGGCGCTTCGGGCGCACCACCCCGTGGGGCGTGCTGCTCTCGGAGGTCATGAGCCAGCAGACGCCCATGGCCCGCGTCCTGCCGTTCTGGACGGCTTGGATGGACCGCTGGCCCACGCCCGCCGCGCTCGCGGACGCCACCCCGGCCGAGGTCATCACGGCATGGGGGTCGCTGGGGTATCCGCGGCGCGCGCTGCGCCTGCGCGAATGCGCCATCCAGGTGCGCGACCGCTATGACGGCGACCTGCCGCGCACCTACGACGAGCTCGTGGCGCTGCCCGGTGTGGGCGATTACACGGCGAGCGCGGTTCTGAGCTTCGCCTTCGGACGGCGCGTGGCGGTGATCGACACGAATATACGGCGCGTGCTGCAGCGGGCGATGCGCGGCGTCGAGTCGCTGGGCGGCTCCACGACGGCGGCGGACCGCAGGCTGGCGCAGGCCTGCCTTCCTGACGATGCCTCCGCCTCGGTTGTGTGGAACGAGGCGGTGATGGAGCTGGGCGCCGTGACGTGTACTGCGTCGTCGCCGGCATGCGCGGACTGCCCGGTGGCGGATATCTGCGCGTTCCGCGCCGCGGGGTATCCGGGGCTGGGGCAGCGGCGCACGCGCCCGCGCCAGCGCTTCGCCGGCACCGACCGGCAGGTGCGCGGCATCGTGCTCAACGCTCTGCGCCAGGCGGGGCCCGGGGCGGTTCTGCCCTATGCCACGGTGCGCGGCCTGTGGAAGGACCGCGCGCAGCTCGACGCCTGCCTTGCGTCGCTGGATGACGACGGGCTTATCGTGATCGGCGCCGACCATGGGGTGCGTCTGCCCGAGGGGTGAGCCGGAAACGGAATACGGCCCGGGCGTCTCATGGCATCTGGGCCGAATGCTGTTGTTGGGGGGGAAATCGTGGCATGTCCTCGCGCCGCTGCGTCAGGCTGCGAGAATCGTGACGAGACGGGGGAGAAGCAGCAGCGCCGCCATCCAGCCGGCGACGGCGAGAAGGGCGATGGCATCGTGGATCCCCCAGCGCGAGCGATGCCAGTGCGTGCGATGTGCGCCGCCCTCGTAGCACCGCGCGTCGAGCGCCGTTCCCAGCATCTCCGCGTGGCGCAGCGCCGCCGCGCACATGGGCACGATAAGCGCCATCACCGCGCGGCAGCGTTTCGCCGGCGATCCGCTCGCCACGTCGCCGCCGCGCGTGGCCTGCGCGATGCTCAGCGTGCGCAGCTCCGCGCCCATGACGGGCATGAAGCGCAGCGCCAGCGACATGACGAGACTGATCTCGTCCACATGCACGCCGAGCCGGGACAGGGGCGAGAGCATCGCCGCGCCCGCGTCGGTGAGCTTCGTCGGGGTGGTGCACGCCGTCATCGCCAGGCCCAGCACGAGCACGAACACGAAGCGCAGCGAGTAGATGACGGCGTTTCTCATGCCCTCGTCCGTGATTGGCAGCGAGCCGATATGCGCCAGCGGCGTGCCGGAGCGCACGAAGAACACGTTGAGCAGTCCCAGCACCAGCACGCTGGCGAGCATGCCGTGGCAGTTGCGCAGCGTTCCGCGCAGGCTGCGCGGGCTCAGCGCCACCACAGCGCATACGCCGAGGAACGCCCACAGCAGTTGCAGCGGGGTGGAGACGAAGAACATGCCCACCATGTCCACAAGCGTGCCGATGATCAGCGCGCGCGGGTCGAGGCGTGCGAGAGGGGCGCGGTTTTGTGCGGGGGTGCGGTGTGGGGCGTCGGCGGACGATGACGTCGTTGCGTCCGCGCTGCCGTCGTCGGTTGTGCGGGCGTCGGTAGTGCGGGCATCGCCGGCGCGGGTGTCGGTTTCCGTACACTCGTCCAGGCGGATAGTGCGCGAGGCGGCCGAGGTGTCGCCATGCGTGATCATCACAATCGTGCGCCCCTCGGCATGAAGCGCCCGCAGCGCATCGAGCACGCGGGCGGCCGCCTCGAGGTCGAGGCCCGCCGTCGGCTCGTCGAGCACGATGGCCTCGGGCTCCATGGCCACGACGCCCGCGATCGCCACGAGCCGTTGTTGCCCACCCGACAGCTCCCACGGCACGCGGTTGGCCAGATGCGCGATGCCCAGCAGGTCCATCGCCGCCTGTGCGCGCCGGCGCACCTCGCTTGCGGGAAGCCCGAGGGACGTAGGGCCGAAGGCGATATCGTCCTCCACATGCTCGGCGAACAGCTGGCGTTCCGGATGCTGCATGACGTATCCCACGCGCCCGCGTAGGCTCCGGCGCTGCCGTGCTGTTGCCGTGGGCGTGCCGAACACGCGGACCGTTCCCTCGGTGGGCGCGTCCACGCCGCACAGAAGAGTGGCAAGCGTGGACTTTCCCATGCCGTTGCGGCCGGTCAGCGCCACGAATTCGCCGCGCCGCACGGTCAGCGACACATGGCGCAGGGCCCAGGAGTCGGTGGCCGCGTCGCGGTAGCGGTAGGAGGCGTTCTCCACGCGGAAGGCGTCGGCGGTGCCGGAGGTGTCGGCGGTGCTGGGAGTGCTGGGGGCGGTGTTGTGCGTGGCGGGCTGCGTGTCGGCGCTCGCGGCGGGGGAATCGTGGTACCTCGATGAGGCGCAGAACGGCGAGGCGGCGCTGGGGCCGTCATACACGATGCGTCCGTCGCGCAGTTCGATGACGCGCGAGGCTCGCGCGGCCTGCTCCGGCATATGCGTGATATGCACGATGGCGGTGCCGCCGCGGTGCGCCGCGTCGATGGCGCGCATGACGTCCTCGCGGCCGGTGGCGTCGAGCATGGCGGTCGGTTCGTCGAGGATGAGCAGACGCGGGTGCATGGCGAGCGCGCCGGCGATGGCGACGCGCTGCTGCTGGCCGCCTGACAGGCGGTCGGGGTCGGCCTGCGCGAACCGCGTCATATCCACGGCCTCGAGGGCCTCGCGTACGCGCCCGGTGATGACGTCGGGCTCCAGGCCCAGGTTCTCCGGGCCGAAGGCCACATCGTCCTCCACCACCGTCGTGACGATTTGGTCGGCGGGGCTCTGCAGCACGAGCCCGATGTCGCGCCGCGCCGCGCGGTATTCCGCGGCATTCGCGCCGGTCTGGGCGGGGGATGAGCCGGAATAGACCTCGCGGCCCATCAGCTCCACTCGACCGTCGTCGGGCGCCACGAGGCCGCTCAGCACCCGCCCGAGCGTGCTTTTTCCTGAACCGTTGTGGCCGACGAGCGCTATGTACTCGCCGGCGCGAATCGTCAGCGAGACTCCGTCGAGCGCCGTCGTGCGGCCATAGAGGAAGCTCACGTCGTCGAGGCGCGCAAGCACCTGACCTTGGGAGGCGAGGCCTTCGGCAAGGCGGCTCTCGATGGTCGGGGAATCAGGCATCCGTCCTCTTCAGCAGCAGGGAGCACGGCTTGTACGCGGCGATGGTCACGATGGTGTTGATCGCCATCTTGAGCAGGTTGAACGGCAGCAGGAACGGCACGATCATGCCGATGACGTCGGCCACGGTGATGCCGGGGGAGTACAGCGGCGTGATGATGAGATTGCCCACGATTGCCAGCGCGATGGCGATGACGTCGCCCAGAAGCAGGCCGATGACGGCGCCCGTGAAGGTTCTGCGGCGCTTGTAGACGATGGCCGCGGGGATGGAGGCCCCGCCGGTGACGAGAATCGCCATGATTGCGCCGAAGGGGTTCGTGAACAGATGCGGCAGCCACGTGAGCACGGTGACGATGGCCGCGGCGGACGGACCGAACGCGAAGCCGGCGATCAGCGCGACGATGCCGGAGGGATCGTACTGGAGGAACGGTGCGGCGGGCATCAGCGGCACGGAGATGAACGACAGCGCCAGCGCCACGGCGACGAACAGCGCATAGACCGCAATGCGGCGCGTGGACCAGGTGCCGGAGCCGGTGGTGGAGTGGGAATGCGGAGTGACGCGTGCGGTGTCTGTGGTTTTTGCAGCGCTTGTGGTTTTCCCGGTGCTTGCGGAATTCGCGGAGTTCGACTGATCGGCCGGATTTTGGGTATGCTGAGACACTCCCATACGGGAACCTCGTTTCTTTCATCCGGACTATAACCGTTGGCCCCGTAATTTCAACGGATCGGCTGCTTTCGCAGGTCGCGGGCTGTACCGCCAGTGAGGGATTTCACCTCGCCCTGAAACAACAGTCCGGATACTACCACGCCGCCCGCAGTCGCGTGTCGCCCCGTCCCAACCGTGAACGCAGCCTCTACCGCGAACGCCGTGCGGGATCCACCCCCTCGAACAATTCACCCCCCTCTCGAACAATCCACCCCCTCCCGAACAATGTGATGGCTTGCGGACAAAAATCGGGGAATTCCGGGGCCAATCGCGTGTTTTTTGTCCGTTTCCCATCACATTGTTATGGAGAGAGAGGAATCGTGGAATCGGGGGAATCGTGGAATCGCGCGGTGCGGAAAGTCAGCGGGGATTGTAAGCTTTTCGTGCACGCCGCATGACGGATATGCGGCAATTCCATAGACTGAGTGACATGGCTACGAGAAAATCACGACGCACACCGGAACAGGAGCGCATGTATCGCCGTCGGCGCATCGTGGCGCTTACCGCAGCAATCGCGGCGCTGGCAATCGTCCTTTTCGTAGTCATATCCGATATCCGCTTCGTTGCGGCGGTCGGCGGCGCGGTGAACGAGCGCATCCATTACGACGATGCGCACGCGGTGTCGCGGTCGGCAGTGCCGTCGCCCGACCCCGCGCTGTCGACAGGGAAGACGGCGGGCATTCCCGATTGCACGTCGAACGATGTGACGCTGTCGTTCGCCTCCGATGACGGCGATTCCTCGGCGTCGGCGAGTGCGTCCGAGTCCGGATCCGCGTCGGCGTCGGCGAGTGCGTCGGGGTCGGCGAGTGCGTCCGGGCAGGCCGACGATTCCGATGTGAACGGGAGCATCGTGGTGTCTTCGGGGCAGAGCGCCACCTTCACGGCGGTGCTGACGCATACGTCGAAGCAGAACTGTCTCGCCAACGCGGCGAGCGATTCGGAGGCGCTTGTTATCACGAGCGCCGCGACGGGCGACGTGGTCTACGATTCGAGCGCCTGCAGCGCCGATCCCATCTACCTGCTCATGCGCAACTCCGACGAGGACCGCCGCGATCTGACGTGGGCGACCGACGAGCAGACGGATGAGTGCGTGACCGATCCGAGCCAGGCGCTGGTCAAGCCGGGCACGTATTACGCGCAGTTGCAGCTCAAGGATGTGTCGGGCGTGCAGTCGCAGAAAATGACCGTGTACGTCAAGGCGTCGTCGGCTTCGAGTGCGTCGGCATCGGGTTCGTCGGCGGGTTCGGCGTCGGCGTCGAGTTCGGCAAGCGCCAGCGCGTCGGGTAGCGCGTCGGCATCCTCCGGCGAGTGAACGCTGCCACGATTTTTAACGTCGTGATTTTTCTGTCGCGATTTTCTACATCGTGACCTTTCCGCGACCTTTCCGCTACGCCTTTTCCTCGGCACCCGCGCCTTTCCCGCTGCGCCGCTTCCTGTCCACGCCAAGTGCGTGCAGCGCGTCCGCAAGCGTCGACACCTCCACCAGCTCGATGCCGGGAATCGGCTTGCGCCCGTCGTAGCGCCGGTTGCGCGGCACCACAGCCTTCTTATACCCGAGCCGAGCGGCCTCGCGCAGACGGCTTTCGAGTCTGGGCACGGGGCGAATCTGCCCGGTCAGCGAAATCTCGCCGAACGCGGCCGTCGTGCGCGCGATGGGGCAGTCGGTCGCGGCGCTCGCGAGGGCTGCGGCGATCGCAAGGTCGTCGGCCGGCTCGCGCGCCAACCCTCCGGCAATCGTGGAGACGTATAGGTCGTTCGCCAGCAGATTGATCTTGGCATGGCGGTAGATCACGGCCACGATCATGGCGAGGCGGTTCTGGTCCACGCCGTTCGTCGCGCGGCGCGGCGACGGCAGCACCGACGCGGTGACAAGCGCCTGCACCTCGATCGGCAGGCTGCGGTGCCCGTCCATCGTGAACGTGATGCAGGTGCCTGCGGGCGTGTCGTCGCCGTCCGACAGGAACAGCCCCGACGGGTCGCGCACCTCCTCGATGCCCTCGCCCGACATGTCGAAGCAGCCGACCTCGTCCGTGGGGCCGAAACGGTTCTTCACGCTGCGCAGCAGGCGCAGCGCGGTCTGCGGCTCGCCCTCGAACTGGCACACCACGTCCACAAGATGCTCGAGCGTGCGCGGGCCGGCGATCGAGCCGTCCTTCGTCACATGGCCGACGAGCAGCACGGGGATCGACGAGCGCTTCGCCACGTCGATCAGCGCCGTCGTGACCTCGCGCACCTGCGTGGAGCCGCCGGGGATGCCGTCCACGTCGGCCGAGTAGATGGTCTGCACCGAATCCACGATGACGAGGCCCGGCTGGTTCTCCTCGATGAGGTCGAGCGCCGTGCCGAGGTCGGTGGTGGAGGCGATGAAAAGGGTGTCGGCGGTTGCGTCGATGCGCCGCGCGCGCATGCGCACCTGCGACTGCGATTCCTCGCCCGAGATATACAGCACGGTCTGGCCCTGCCGCGCCACGTTGCTGGCGGTTTCCAGAAGCAGCGTCGATTTGCCGATGCCCGGTTCGCCCGCCATAAGCACGATGGACCCGGGCACGATGCCGCCGCCGAGTACGCGGTCGAATTCCGAGAAGCCCGTGGGAAGGCGGCGGGAGTCGGCGTCATCGTCGAAGGGGGCGGGGTCGGGTTGCGCGGCGGAGGGTGCGGCGGAGGTGAGGTTGTCGCTGACGGGGATGTCGGTGGCGCGGGAGGTTCCGGTGGCGGCCCGGGAGGCGCCGGCGGAAGCGCCGCCGGAGCGCGCGGCCGCGGACGTTCCGCCGGAGCGTGCGGATGCCGGCGCGGAGGGAGCGCCGGTCGACGATACGGCGTGGACCGGCCTGGCGCCGCGGCTCGCGGCGATGGCGGCCGCACGCGACGTGGCCGCTGATGTGCGGGTTTTCGTGCGCGACGGGGCCTCGCGGAATTCCTCGATCGTTCCCCACGCGCCGCAGACCGGGCAGCGGCCGAACCACTGGACGCCGCTCCATCCGCAATCGGTGCACACATAGTGGACGCTTGACTTTGCCATACCTCCGACGCTACACGATGCCGGGCGCCGTGTGTCTTCGCTTCCGGCGAACCACGGCGGTGCCATCGTGTTTCTTCTTCCGGCGGCGGTGCCATCGTCGAAACCGCGGGCGCGGCGGCAAACGTCTGCTCGACATGGCAAAATCGGCAGTATGTCTGAACTGAATCCGACCCCCGACAAGCGCGCACGCAAGAAGCGCAACATCGTCGTCATCGTTGCCGTCATCCTGCTCGTCCTCGCCCTTGTCAGCGCGTTCGGATGGCCCGGCTGGGCGCTGCGCCGCACCGACACGACCACCGACACCACCTCGCAGCAGCTCGTCTCGGCCTCGCCTACGGTGTCGGCATCCGCGCTGCCGTCCGACGCCAGCTCGCTCGTCTCCTCGCTGCCGAAAAGCGTCGGCGCTTTCGCGCGGCAGGACGTGACCGCCACGCAGAACTGGGCGAGCGCCGATCCGATCGAGGAATACACCGTCACCTATTCGAACGGCGATTCCTCGCAGGACGTGACGCTTGTTTTCGCGCAGTGGTCGTCGGCGGACGACGCCACCCAGGAGTACGGCCTGCTCAAGGATTCGCTCAACGGCATGGCGCAGGCGCACGGGAATGTGAAGGTGGATGGCGAGACGACCGGCCAGTACATCGTCATGACCGATGGCGATACGAATCCCACCGACGGCACGGCGTCCACGGCTCTGTGGCGCAATGACACGGTGGTGTTCATGGCGACGGGCGCGTATGCGTCGGTCAACGGGTTCTATTCCGCGTTCCCGATGTGATGCCGTTGCGCGGGCGCGCGCGGCGCGGTGTATGCGGTTTTTCCCGGAAAAACCGCCGGAAAATACGATTCTCCCGCTTGTGCGTCCGATATTGGTAGTACACTTGGGCAAGTTGGCATCGTGAACCAAGTTTATTGAACGGAGGCTGAGATGGGTTCGGTCATCAAGAAGCGCCGCAAGCGGATGAGCAAGAAGAAGCACCGCAAACTGCTGCGTAAGACTCGCCACCAGCGCAAGTAGTCTTTCGCACTCGCATGCTCTGCTTATAAGCTTATTGGCGAGTAGCCAGGCCCCTCCTTCGAGGGGCTTTTTCTTTACCCACGATTCGCCCCGTCGTCCTTTCATAACAATGTGATGGCTTTCGGACCGTTTTGAGGGTTTCGGAGCTTGAAAATCGTGTATTTTGTCCGCAAGCCATCACATTGTTCCGGAAGTGGTGTGCGCTCGGCGGAGTGGCGCTCTGTGGATGTCGAACGTCACTCCGCCGATGGTGGACGTCACTTGGCGGACACGGCGTACCAGCCGATATTCTCGTCGTTCCAGCCGTAGCCAAGCAACTGGGTGCGTTCGTTGCCGTCCGCGGTGAACAGGTGTCCGAACTGGAAGGCATTCGGGTTATACACGCGGTACACCGGCGTGGAGCCGCCCGAGTACCAGCCGATGCCTTCGTCCTTCCACCCGTACTGGCCGATCAGCGTGTCGCGCTCGTTCGTGTCGAGCGTGTAGTGGTGCTCGCCCGTGTTCGGGTTATAGAGACGATAGACCGCATCGCCTTGCGTGGGCGCCACCCAGGAGACGTCCTCGCCATGCCAGCCGCGGTCGCACAGAGTCTTGTACTCGTTCATGTCTCCCGTGAAGAAATGCTCTCCCGAATTCGGGTTGTACAGACGGTACATGTTCTGCGTGGCGGGCTTGGCGGCGACGGTCACCGTGGCGCTGACGGGCATGCCGTCCGCGGTGCCGTTCACGGTGAACGTCGTGGTCTGGCCGATGACGCCCGCATAAGCAGATGCGTCGATGTCATCCCACTCGATCGCCGCATTCGCGGTATCGCCGTTGGAATACGTGACGGTGGCCGTCGCAGGGAGGCTCGGTGCCACGCCGGCATCGGTGGAAACCGCCGCGGTTGCGGACGCCGTGCCTTCGATTACGGCGCTGGTAGGCGTGGCGCGCTGCACCGTCACCGTGGCGGTGAGATCCGTGCCGGACGCATGGCCGGTCACGGTGACCGTCTGATCGGCGTCGGCCGAGCCGTGGTAGGAGGAGTCGGGCGTGGCATCCCACTGGATCGTCACAGGAACCACGGTTCCGTCGGAATACGTGGCGTCGGCCGTCTCGGGAAGCGCCGGACGGGTGCCCGCGGGCGTGGTGACGGTTGTTGTGGTGGAATCCGTGCCGTGGAACGTCACGCCGACCAGATACGCATCGGTTATGGTCACATGCGCGGTAAGGGCGGTGCCAGGCAGCGCGGCAACGTGGCCGGTCACGTCGAATTCGGCACCGGCCTTCGCGTACTGCGAGGCTGCCACATCACCCCACGTGATGTCGGCGGCACGCGTGTCGCCGTTCGAATAGGTGACCGTGGCGGTGCCGGGCAGACCGGGCTTGATGCCGGCGGGCGTCGATACCGCGGACTCGGCGGTGCCGTCGTCGAACGCCACCTTCGTGGCCGTCGGAGGCGTCACCATGACGGCCGCGCTCACCGTCAGCGGCGTGCCGTCCACCGTGCCGTTGGCCTGGAAGGTCGTGTTCCCGTCGATCGAGCCGTGGTAGGAGGACTCGGGGATGGCGTCCCATGTAATCTGCGTATCGCGCGTGTCACCGTTGGAATAGGTGACGGTGGCCGTGCCGGGCAGCGCCGGTGCGGTACCGGCGGCCGTGGTGACGGCTGCCTGCGCGGAATCCGAGCCCTTGATGACGGCGCTCGACGGCGTGGCCCGGCGCACGGTGACGGTGGCCGTGAGGGTCTGGCCCGAGGCCGTGCCGGTCATCGTGTACGAGGTGTCGGCGTCGATGGAGCCGTGGTATGTGCCCGGGTCCGTGGCGTTCCACGCGATGGCGGCGTCGCGCGTGTCGCCGTTCGAGTAGGTCAGCTCGGCGTTCGCCGGGAGCGCGGGCGCGGTGCCCGCGTCGGTGGACACAGTCGTCTCGGTCGAATCGGTGCCGGGGAAGGTGACGGAGGTGAGCGTCGCCTGCTGCACGGTCACGTCGGCGGTGAGCTGGAAACCCTTGTGGGACGTCGTCATCGTGAACGACGTGTCGCCGTCGGGCGAACCATGGTACTGCGAGGCGTCGGGGTCAGGCCAGGTGAGCTCGACGAGCTCCTTCTTTCCGTTGGAATACGATTCAACCGCTGACGTGGAGGGGCTCGGCTTGACACCGGCCTTGGTGGTCACTGACGTCGAGGTGACGACGCTGTCGGTCTTGAAGGACACGGACTGCAGCGTCGCCTGCCTGACGGTGATGGTGGCCGTGACGGGCAGGCCATCGACGGTGCCCTTCACTGTGAACTGCGTGTCGGCGGTGGTGGATCCCATGTAATCCGCGCGCTTCACGGCATCCCACGTCACGGCCTTGCCGGTGTCGGTCCGGATCGTGTTGCCTGCGGAATCGGCGTAGGCCACCGTCGCGGTCCTGGCCTTGAGCAGGCTCGTCGGATCGGTGCCCGCGTCAATCGTGAGCGAGGTGGAGGGGCTCGACGTGCCGTCGAATACCGCGGACGCCGGGATGGCATCCTGCACGGTGATGGTGGCGGTCGCCTTCGTCGTGGTTCCGGAGCCCAGGTTCACGATGCCGTTGACCGTGAAGGTGCCGGCCTTCGCGTAGGAGGACGCCGGGATGGAGTCCCACGTCACGCTTTCGGTGGACGGGTCGCCGTAGCTCCAGTTCACCGTAACCGTGGACGGCAGCGACGGGGCGATGCCGCTTGTCGTGGACGCCGTGACCGCGTTCACCGTGGAGACGGTGATCGGGCGGACGGTGATGTTGGCGTTGACGGTCTGCTTCGTGTCGACGCCGTCGGCATCGTAGACCTCGCCGGGAACGGAGAAGTTGGTGGACTTCAGATGCTGGCCGTTCGTGGCGCCGTCGGGGATGGACCACTTGAGGGTGCCTCCCGGCACGGTTTCGCCGTTCGTGTAGGTGATCGATGTCAGGGTCGGCAGCACGGTCGACAGGTCCGTGCCCGGGTCGACCGTCAGGTTCGTCGAGGACGACGTATTGGCCACCTTGATTCCGGCGGGCTTGACCGTCACCGCGATGCTTGTCGACAGATCCTTGTTCGCCACGGAATCGTGGACCGTTCCGGACATAGTGTAGGAGCCGCCCTTGCGGTTCTTCCACGTGGTGTTGGAATCATCCCACGTCACGTTGGCCGTGCCGGTCGTACCGTCGGAATACGTGACGGACACCGTCGACGGAGCGGAGGCCTTCGGATCGGTGCCGGACTCCACGGTGATGCCCGCCGGCGCCGTCACGGAGCCAATCGTCTTCACCAGGGTGATATACGCGTTGACATCATTGAGATAATCCGTGGCGGATTCGGTGTAGCGGGTGTAGGTGGACTTGCCGTTGTACACGAGGTCGAGGTCCATGCCCTCGGTTTTTGTGCGGCTCCAGCCCATGATATTGGTCACAGTCTCGTTGCCTTTGGAATCCCAGGAGTACTGTTGCCCGATCACTGCCTGCTTCGGAGTCGAATAATTCACGGCATAGGCGCCCACGGTATGCGGGGAGTAGCTGAATGTGTAGGTGCTTGAGTTCTCCCGCTTGTCGGTCATGGTGAGATAGTGGCCGAGGACGGCGGTTTTCGACTGCGCGTCGAAATCCGATTTCTCGCTGTACCAGCCCTTGATGCCCATCGTGGTATCGGTGGACGAGACGTACTTGTCCGTGGGCTGCTCGCCGTCTTGCCATGATTCGCCGGCCCATGCCAGGTTCTCGAAGGGATAGATGTCATTGGTGTCGCTGTTGTAAGCCTGGCCGTGGTTTGCGGCATGGTCGCCCGCCGTCGCGCCATAGTTGGTGTTGTTTTCGGTCAGGGCCACGTAGGTGTCGGAGGTACGGATCTCGCCGAGCTTGGCAGTGCTCGGGCAATTGGCCACGTAAGTGCCGTTCGACGCCTTGGAATCCATGTCATGGCGGCACGGCTCGGTGCCGGAATGTTCGGAACGCCACTTGTTGTAACGGACCAGGTATTCGGCGCCCATCTTCAGGTTCGGCAGACTCGTGGCATCGCCGTCGCCGCCAATGTTCTTGGTCTCCGGAAGCTTGGAATTCTTAAGGATATTCGCCGCATCCTTGGCGGTGTTCCTCATAAGATCGCTGGTGCCGTTCTCCGCGCGCCACATAAAGAAGCCGTACGAGGACTGCTTCTCGGTGAGCGACAGGCTTTCCCACGCGCTCGCGGCCGACGCCGTGGGTGCGACCGTCGCGGCAACGACGATGCTTCCCGCCAGCGCCATCGCGATCGCCGCGAGGCAGGCGACGAATCGTCTGCCTATGCGCCGGTGTGCTGTGGCTTTCATAGGTGTCTCCTTCCCCCAAGGGAGCGCGTACCCACGGAGTCGCCCGCCCGATCCGGATCGAAACCCTTCTCGAACCGGAGCGCCATCGCGGGACGCTTTCCCTCATTACCTCAGTGTCGGTACCGTCTCGGTTCGGAACCTCGACGGCTCAGCGGCCGCTCTTCCCTGCGATCCGCCTTATGAATAGACATGACATCTCAATCATAACCGCGCGACACTCCGAAGGATTTTCTCGTACCCGCATTCGAACGCCGAAGCACAACGCGCATAAAAAACAAAAACAAAGGGGAGGCCGAACTCGACCTCCCCTGGGAATCGTGGAAAATCCGCTGAAATCCGCTGGAATCAGCGGGAATCCGCTTACTTATTCGGATTCGTCAGCACGCGCGGACCTGCCGGATCGCCGACGATGACCTGGTCCACCATGTTGAGGAACAGGCCGTGCTCCACCACACCCACGGTGTGGATGAGGTCCTCGGCCAGCTCCTGCGGGTGGTCGATGCGCTCGAGGTGCAGATCCACCACATAGTCGTTCTCATCGGTCAGCACCGGCTTGCCCTCGGCGTCGAGGCGCAGCGTCGGCTTGTAGCCCTTCGCCTCGAACTTGCGGATCACCTGGCCGTTGCCGAAGGGGATGACCTCCACCGGAAGCGGGAACTTGCCGATCGTGTCGACCACCTTGGACTGGTCCACGATCCACACCACCTTGTTGGAGTTGATCGCCACGATCTTCTCCCACAGCAGCGCCGCGCCGCCGCCCTTGATGCCGTTGAAGTTCTTGTCCACCTCGTCGGCGCCGTCGATGGTGATGTCGATATGGTCCACGTCGTCGATGTTCACGATCTTGATGCCGTAGCCCTCGGCCTGCTCCTGCGTGCGGCGCGACGTCGTGACGCCCGTGAACTTGAGGCCCTCCTCCTGCACTCGGCGGCCGAGCTCGTCCACGAGGAAGCGCACGGTCGAACCGGTGCCGAGGCCGGCGATCATGCCGTCCTGGATGAGCTTCGCGGCCTCGATGCCGGCGGCCTTCTTAAGCCTGTCCTGTTCTGCCTTGTCCATTGTTCTCCTTAATCATCGCGGGGCGTTCGTCGCCCCGACGTGTTGTATGCCGTGTCGTATGCGCCGCGCCGTCCGGAACGGCGTCAAGCGGTTCTAGAACAGCGTGCCTTGGGTTTTATTATTCCCCGTGGTGTCGTCAAGACGCCGCACGGCCGCCTCGAGCCGGGCGGCGGCGCGTTCGTAGCGTCCGGTGGCGGCGTCGAGGCGTTCGGAGGCCTCGAGGAGGCGGCGTGTCGCGGCATCCATGACGCGTACGAGGTTGGCGACGGAGTTCTCCGACGATTCCCCCGCTCCGCGCGTCGACGAAGCCGTACGCGCGGCCGATGCCGCCCGTGTCGCGCCCGCGCCTTGGACCGGCGGTGCGGGAACGGAGCCCGCCGCATGGGCCGGTGTATGCGGCGCCGCGGCGTGCGCGGGCGTATGTCGCGGCGATGATGACGATGCCGACGATGCCGACGATGACGATGCCGACGATGCTGCGGCCGAGGACATCGACGATGCCGCCGCGCCCGCCCTCGATCCCGCCCCTGCCCTCGAAGCCGGGCCGGCTGCGCGCCGGGAGCTGGCCCCGCTCCGGGGCCGCTCCGGCGCCGGAACATGCTCCGCACCCTCCGGCGTGCTCGCGATGGTGCGGCTCACCGAGGCGATGCCCGTTTCCAATGCGGCGCGGACATCGTCGGGAACGCGCAGGTTCGCGGCGTACGGGCTGGCGATGAGATCGTGCCATCCCTCGATCGGCAGATAACCGGGCGTGCCGTGTTGTTTGCACTGTTCGGCGTATCCGCGCGCCAGCGTGTCGCATTTCTCATTGAACTCATCGCCAGCATGGCCCTTGACCCACGAGAATTTCACGGCGCCTTCGCGGTGTGAGATCTCGTAGTCGATGGCCTTGATGATGGTGGCGTTCTTCACCGGCTGCTTCTGCGAATTATGCCAGCCGTTGCGCTTCCAGCCGCGCAGCCACTTGGTGGAGCAGTTGATGGCGTACTGGGAGTCGCTTTCGATGACGAGCGTATCGGCGCCCCGATGCGTGCGCAGCGCCTGGAGCACGGCGCACAGCTCGCCGATCTGGTTCGTGCCGTTCGCAGCCCCGCCGGCGTCGCACCGGCCGCCCTCGTGGTCCGCCCACGCCCATCCCATGGCACCGTTCGGGTTGCCGAGCGCGCTGCCATCCGTAGAAACCGTAATCGTAGACATGTCTGCCATGATATCCGCAGGCCGCTATCCGTTTGCGCGCGGCGCAAGAGGCCACGATTCGTCTTCCGCATGGCGGCCCTGGCACGCATGACACGCCGGACACGCCGCGGAACTCGCCCTTCGCCAACATTTCAAAAAGACTTCTTGCCTGGGATTTACCGGGTGTTACGATGGAATGCACGAGATGGCTTTGGCCGTTCGAAGCGGAATCGACATTCCGTCTCGAACGCAACATTGGAACGGAATGCCGCCCGCGCCGTCGATGACGACGGTCCGCGGAGACGTATGGGAAGAGCCGGCTATCTGCTATCCGTCCCTTTCCATATGCCCATATGCGTTCCCATGGGGGCCATGAGCGGCATCGCCGTTCCATCGCATAACTGAACCGCAGGGTGTTTTCGATTGTCGGTCCGGCCGCCGAGAGAGCGGCGGGACGATGGCGAGGGCTTCGCGCTTTCGCATCGGAAACGCCACAGTCACGGGCATTCGTACGGACGCCCGCACAGCCAGGGTAGCTGAATGAAGGGAGGTGGCTTCCATGGTTCGACTGGAACGATTCACTCGTGGCGCGGAAGCACCGCGCCTTCGGGATGTGCCCCGACGTGTGCCTGGCATGTCCGGTGTGCCCGGCGTGCACGATACGTCTGGTGCGTCCGGCGTAGCCCGCCGTGCCTCCGCCGCTGCCTGCGTCCGCAAGATCATCGCGGCCATCGTCGTGACGCTTTTCGTCTGCATCCCGCTCGTCGCTGTCTCGCCCATGGGCGTGCACCCGGCGTATGCGGCCGACACCTCCGTCGATGCCTCCGACAATGGCATGGCGATAACGCTGTTCGACTATTCAGACCAGCGTAGCTACCGACGGGGGTGGGGATGGGGATACAGCCTGACCAAGCCATCCATCAATGACAACGGCCATGCCTTGCTGTTCGGCGACCACTCCGGTACGGACAAGCAGTGGAACGGTGTCATAACGGACACCGACTGCCTCGGCCATTCGCCCGGGCAGGACTACGACTGGAACTGTGCAACCGGAGGACCCGTGTATGCGGGCATCGTCGAGAACGCACTCGGTTCCGACGGGTATCCGACGCTGGACCCGGACGTCACAGGCAGCACCGAAAGCCTGGCCTACCTATTCGGCGGCGCCAGCGACGTGGCAGTCACCTCCTATCCGGTGGCCGGCGGTTTTCTCAAGCGCGGCACGGACGGCTACTACCGCTTCGACAGCGGTACGCAGGACGCGAGGTACGACCCTCGACCCAGCGCATGACGCTGACGGATATTCCGGCCGGCGGTTCGAGCCGTGAACGGGAGTTCACTCCTCTCGACAACGTAGCGCCCCACTCCTCTTACCCAGCGCGCGGTATGTCCATGTCGGGCGAATTCTATATGCCCGACGGAGGCAAGACCGACGGCGAGGACATGATCTTCGATTTCTCCGGCGACGATGACGTGTGGGTTTTCGTAGACGGCGCGCTCGCGCTCGACCTGGGCGGCATCCATGGCGATCGCGGCGGCACCATCGATTTCACGACGGGCGCCATCACCTACGACCAGCCCGATGCGGACTGGTGGGCCGTCTCGCATGCGACGACGCTTTCCGAGGCTTTCTCCCGCGTGGGTAAGACGTGGGATTCCGCGCCGTACGCACGGCATACGGTGTCGCTGTTCTACCTCGAGCGCGACGAAAGGGGCTCGCAGTGCTCCCTGCGCTTCAATATGCCGATCCTGCCGGCCGGCACGGTCGAAATCGCCGAGAACGTGACTTTCGGCGAAGCCGTGCCGGTGGACGGGACGCGGTTCGGCTTCGCTGCGTTCATCGACTACGACCCCGATGCCTCCACGGCTTTCGAACGCTTCACCGGTTCCTACGATGTCATCGATGCATCGGGGGCCACGGTGTCGAGCGGTGTGAGCGCCGCGGACGGAACCGTATGGCTGGCAAACGGGCAGACCGCGCGTCTGACCGGCCCTCCCGGCCATATAATCCAGACGACGAGCAGGTACTACGTCACGGAGTTGGCCGATCCAGCCGCTGCGTATTCCGCCACCGTGCAGGGCGTGGCCATGACGCACGATGCCATGGGATGGACATCGCCGACCTATGCGGTCGGGGGCGTCTCCCATCTGCGAATCGACAACGCCGTGACCTCGGCGAATATGTTCGACGCGACGCTGGAGCAGGAATGCATCGACTGTCCCTCCGACGCACGGTTCACTCTGCTGGCGCTCGTCGGATCGACGCCTTTCTCCGGCACCTATGACCTCGTCCTCCCCGACGGCTCCACGCAGCGCCTCACGACGACGAACGGGCTCATTGCGCTCGGTACCGGACAGAAGGCGATGATCCGCCACATCGTCGGGGGCAACGGTGTCACCGTGCGCGAGGTCGACTCCGACGGAAGCGCCTTCGATGATGGAAGCTACCTCGCCCCGACCTATGCGATGGCCGGCGGCGCCCTTGACGGCGCCGCCTCCACGCCTGCCGACGGGGGAGTGACGGGCACAGCGAAACGCGCCCCGTCCCTCGCCGCGGGCGACGCTCTGTCGGTGGTGGTGACGAATGTGGTGACGAACCGTGCGAAGGCGGTTTCCATCACCAACTTCCCGACGGTGCGCGTCACCGTGAGCGGAGACAAGGGATGGGCGGCTGGCGATGCCTTCGTGCTGCGTCTCGTGCCCGTCGCGTCGTCCTACGATGTGGACGAGGCATACGGCAACCCGATGCCGTCGTCCTGCTCGGGAGCCACATCCGCGAACCCGTGCCAGATCACGGTGGCGAAGGATGCATTGTCGGGTCCCGGGGCAAGCGCGACCGGAACCTTCGGACGCATCGCGTTCTCCGCGCCAGGGCTCTACCACTACCGCGTCACCGAGGTCGCCGGCGCCGGTTCCGGCTCCTCCGCCTACAGCTATTCGAAGGCGTCGTATGTTGTGACGGTCTCCGTGAAAGCCACCGATGACGCGTCCTCGACGCTGGAGACGACCCTCATGGCCGAGCGCACGGCCGACGACATGGGGCAGGAAAGGCGAGACCTCGTGGCGTGGAAGATAAACGTCACCGATGCATCGTTCGCCGTTCTCGACTTCACCAATACGGATGCCGTGACGGCGGCGCTTCCCCTGACGGGATCTCGATCGGGCCTCGAGAGACTGATCGTCATCGGGGCGATGCTCGCGATGGCGCTCGTGCTGGGCGTCGTGCTCGCCGTTACGCAAAAGGCGGAGGAAAGGAGGGAGCGCGACGAGGAACCGTGATGCATAACCGTGCGATGACATCGGCCCCGCGGGTCGCCCCGTCATCGCCGACGGATCCATGGCAGGCCTGCGCGCACGGCGCATGTACCGCGCATACCGCGCGGGGCGTCGACAGACAACAGATAACGAACCCGTATGGGACCGGGCCGGCACCGCCGGTCCGGGGGAAGAGAAATAAGGAGATTACGATGACCAGGACACGTAAGCTCATCGCCGCGCTGGTGGCGATGATGACAGTGGTGGGAATGGCCTTCATGACGATGCTGCCCGCGAGGCCGGCGCTTGCCGATCCCACGGACACCAGCAGTATCACCGTCGTCAATGCGCAGCCGGGGCATACGTACAGCGCGTATCGCTTCGCGACGTTTTCGAATGTCAAGGCCGCCGACGGCTCGACCGACACGATTGCGTCCATGGACGTGACAACCGTTCCCGGGCCGTCCGAAGATAACGCCAAGCGCTGGGTGTACCAGCTGCACGACGCCTGCCTGAAAGGCAACGACAGCGCGAAGGCCAAGTGGAGCGCCGCCTACGGCGAGAACCCCGCCGCCTTCATGGCGACGCTGACGGGCGACGAACTCGCCTCGGTGGCCGCCAATCTGACTTTGCCCGAGGGCCTGGCGCCCAACGGCTCGGCGACAGTGACGGCAGAGGGCGCCGCCCAGGACCTGACGATTTCGAAGCTGCCCGAGGGGTGGTACGTCATCAAGGACACCGGCACCGACAAGCTCGCCATCGTGGCGACGCCCATCACCTCGAAGGGCACCACTTACACCAAGTTCCTCATCGACGAGGGAACCGGCCAGAGCGCCATCGCCGACACGCTGGGCCGCTTCTATGCCAAGGCGGAGAACGCTCAGTCCAAGCCGAGTACAGAGGTCTACTCCGACGCCGCCCACGCGGATGCCGACGATGTGACGAACTTCAGCATCGGCGACACGCTGTACTACACGATCGATACGCAGATCTCGCCCCACGCCGCCAACTACGATGGCTACAGTTTCGTCATCATGGACCAGGCCTCGCGCGGCCTGACGCTCAACCCGACGGCTATGAAGGTCATGTCCGCCGATGCCGCGATCAACTCGGACACCGAGGCCTCGGCCGCGACGCTGACCAACGGCGCCGACTACTCGTGGAACGTCTCCACCGCGGGCGACAAGACCACGACGATGACGATCACGATCACGTCGCCGAAGGCGCTCGCCGGCAAGTATCTGCGCGTGGCTTACTCGGCAACGATTAACGCCGACATCGTTACGGCGGGAACCTACACCTACACGTCCACGGACGCCGCGACCGGTAAGACACGCGACACGACCGAAAACCTCGCAGCGAACACGGCGTATAACTCCGCCCGCGTCAACGCCAATAACCAGGGATGGACCGACAAGTCGGGCACCACGGTGTTCACGGGTTCCATCTCGTTCACGAAGGTGGGTGTGGGGGAGGGCTCCACGGCCCTGGCCGGCGTCACCTTCAACCTGTTCCGCGGCAAAAGCGCCGAGGAGTCCGACACCAACAAGCCGCTGACCTTCGACGAAGTGGCGGTCGGCGAGTACAACTACAACCCGTCAGGAAAGGTCACCAACCTTGTGACCGATGCCAACGGCAAGATCACGGTCAACGGCCTGGCGGCGAACAAGGTGCCGAATCCGAAGGTGGAGCCCGCCCCCTACACCTTCAAGGAGATATCGACCAACACGGCGAAGGGCTACGCGCAGTCGATCCTGGCCACCTTCACGGTGGACCATGCGATCGACGACAAGGGCATCGTGACGAACACTCTTGGCTCGGCCAACAACACGCTGAAGCTCGCCGCAATCTCCTCGGACGGCGCCATCACGGTCAAGAACGTGAAGAACGTCACGCAGCTGCCGCTGACCGGCGCCGCGGGCGTGGTGCTGTTCACGTTCCTCGCCCTCGTCATCGCGGGTATCGCGGTCACGCTGACGGTGACCTACCGCCGTGCGCGCAAGGGACTCGAGGAGTAGGGCCCGGGAAGTCACCGGAGTCCGTTTCCGGGTTCACCGATGCGAAGAGGCCGACATGATCCGGTGTTCCGATAGCGACCGCCCCGATGCCGTTGCAGGCACTGGGGCGGCGCTTCGCATGCCGGAGAACGCCGGTATCCGAGGCGGCGCTGTGGGGGCCGGCAACATTGCGGGGTCCGGAGACATTGCGGGGTCCGGAGACATTGTGGGGTCCGGAGACATTGTGGCGGGTGACGGCACCGGGGGATCCGGCACCATGAGAAATGATGGCGGTGCCGCCGCCCCGGATTTCGATTCGCTGATCGTCGACCTTCCGCATCGCCGCCGCCAGCGTCGCCTGCGCCGGTATCTGCGCCTGCTGCGAATGCTGATCGTGCTGCTCGTCGCCGCCTCCCTCGTGCTCGGTCTGTATCCGGTGTTCCTTCAGATGCAATCGGCGAAGGAACTGGCAGACGTGGCCGACAATGCGCAGACCGAGGTCTCGCGGTGGCCCACCGACCGTGTGAAGCAGATGCTTGCCGACGCCCAGGCGTATAACGAACGCCTCGCGCGCTCCGGCCAGCCGCAGATCGGCAGCACGAGCGCCCTGTCCGGCGCCGGAAGCGCCACGGCGTCCGCCGATTCCGCCGCAGATGCCGGCACCGCTGCCTCCGACCCCACACCCGATATGAACGACACCAGCAACGGCTCGTCCTATGCCGACTACCTGTCGCTTCTCGACGCCGGCGACGGCGTCATGGCCACCGTGCGCGTGCCGTCGATCAGCGTGGACCTGCCCGTCTACCACGGCACCTCCGACCGCGTGCTCGCCGTGGGGGCCGGGCATCTGTACGGCACGTCGCTGCCCATCGGCGGCCCGTCCACGCATACGGTGATCACGGGGCACCGCGGCCTGACCGACGCGGAGATGTTCACCCGCCTCAACGAGATGCGCAAGGGTGACACGATGTACCTCGAGGTGCTGGGGGAGACGCTGGCCTACCAAGTCGACGCCATCTGGGTCATCAATCCTGACGACACATCGCTTCTGCGCGTCACGCCTGGCGAGGACCGGCTGACGCTCATGACCTGCACGCCGTATGGGGTGAATACGCAGCGCCTGCTCGTCAGCGGGCACCGCGTGGAGTATCCGGGCGCCGCGCCCGACCCGACGACAGTATGGGACGAGCGCAAGGGGCTGATGGTCGCGATTGCGGCGATTGGCGTCGTGACGGTGGCGGCGCTGCTGGTCGAGGTGCGGCGCGGGCGTTGGTATCCGCGGCGCCATTGGCGCGAGGCGTGATGCGCGGCGCGACACACTGAACTATCCGGTGCCACATGCCGCCGATGACGCGTCATCGTCGTATACAATGGCAACAAGGATGTGTCGTCGTCGGAGGAATCCTATGATAGGCGTATCACCGGGGGTCATCCATCGAAGGGGTATCCGCAGACATCACGCGCCGGGCGCATGTTCGTCGTCTGATAACACGGGCCGCGTCGTCGGGGCTCCGCCGTCATATGCGAAACATCCCGAAAGGACAATCGTGGAAGCTTTTCAGGATTCCGGCCAGCCGGATGACCATCTATCGTCGGGCGTCGCGCACGGCAACGACGCCGCGCCATCGCCCACGTCGGACACCGCCGACGCGTCCAGCAGCACCGAGGCACGCACCGCCTCTCTGTTCGCCGCCGTCGCTGGCAGGCATGACGGCTCGCATTCGCGCAAGGGAACGGCGGAACGCAAGGCCTCGGCGGCCTCCGCGGCCTTCTCTTCCGCCGAACCGGCAGACTCCTTCGAGCAGAGCTGGTACGTCTGGCATGCCGCGCACATCGATGCGCTGGCCTCGCCGCACGGCTATCTGTCTCCCGTCGCCCTCACATGGCTGTCCTCGGGAGACAGCGCAGAGGTCCCGTTGTTCCCCGGAACCTGGCATGCGCAGGACGACACCATCGTGTATGAACCCGACGCGCACCATTTGGTGATGAATGCCGGGCGTACCGTGGCGCGGCCGATGTCGTTCACCGCGCGCAACAAAGGCGAGAACGACCTCGCCGACTTCGACTACGGCGACCTGCGCGTCGAGGTGCGCTCGCTGCCGGGCGCGTTCATCGGCGGCGCGCCCCGCTTCTGGCTGCGCCTGAAGAACCCGCATTCCATCACGCGCCGCCGTTTCTTCGGCGTGCCGCATTACCGGCCCAACCCCGACTGGGTGCTGCCCGCGCATTTCACTCCGTGCGATAAGGCGCGGGTCACGCGCCAGGAATCCGTGGAACCGTCCGTGTTCCAGCTGCTGCCGGTTATCGGCACCGTGGACTTCGAGTACCGGGGCGCCGGGTATTCGCTGGAGGTGGTCGATGACCACGGCACGCCCACTGTGTTCTTCGCCGACGCCACAAGCGGGCACGAGACCTACGGCAACGGCCGCATCCTCGAATTCGGGCAGGCGAACGCCTGCGCCATCGACCGGATCGACTTCAACCGCGCCTACAACTTCCCGTGCGCCTTCACTCCGTACTGCACCTGCCCCGTGCCGCGGCGCGAGAATCGTCTGCCGTTCCACGTCACCGCGGGCGAGCGCACGCCTTTCGAGGCGCAGGAGGCGCAGAACGAGATAAGGCGGATGGTGGTGTGAGCGTACCCCGGCGCCTCTGCCTCCGTCGTCTTCCTTCGCGGGGGCGTGCGGGGCGCCCGCCCCGTCGGCGTCCGCCCGGGCACATTGGCCGGACACGCCGTGGCGATATGGGTCATTCGCCGATGCACAAGGTGTGACTTGGTACGATGGAGCGTAACGCGTGGATTCCATGGAGCCGGATCGTGGATGATCCGGGGATCTCCGCGTGTACGTACACAAGGCATAAAAGGAGAATCATGGCTACAACCGAGGCAAGCGCCGTCACCATGGATGTCAGGCCTGGCGCTCACCAGTACATTCGCGCGAACGGCGCGGTCAAGCACCTTGCCGAATATATCGCCAAGGATTACCGCCAGCCGTGCGTCATCACCGGCGAGGCATCGTGGAAGGCCTTCCAGGAGGCGGGCGGCACCCTGCCCGACGGAACCGAAGTGCTGCATTATGACGGCACCGTCACCTACCGCAATATGGACGAGCTGACCGAAAAGGTGCTCGACGCGGAGGCCGACGTCATTGTCGCCATCGGAGGCGGACGCCTGCTCGACACCGCCAAGGGCGTGCACCACAACATGAACCTGCCGATCATCACCGTTCCCACCATCGCCGCCACCTGCGCCGCGTCCTCGTCCGTCGTCATTGTGTATGACGAGAACGGAAAGCGCATCGCCGGCATGCCGCTGCGCCACGGCGCCGAGCTCGTCGTCGCCGATCCGACGATCATCGCGGCCGCGCCCGAGCGCTACCTCGTGGGCGGCATCGGCGACACGCTCGCCAAGTGGTACGAGGCCGAGGGCATCCAGAGGCATCTGACCGACCCGGAGCCCGCCGACTCGCTGGGCCTGGCCGCCGCGAAGGTGACGCGCGACTTCCTTGTGCGCGAGAGCGGCGAGGCGCTCGCCTCCGTGCGCAATGGCGTGGCGGATGAGAAGCTCGGGCATATGGTGGACGTGATTGTGCATATTGCCTCGTGCGTGGGAGGATTCGCCGGCACGAACGGCCGCGTGTCCGGCGCGCATGCCGTGCACAACGGCCTGACCGCGTGCCCGGAGACGCATGTGTCGACGCACGGGCAGAAGGTGGCGTACGGCATTCTCGTGCAGCTGGCTGCGCAGAATGAGTGGGACGAGTTCGACCGTCTTCTGCCGATCTACCGCGAGATCGGGCTGCCGTGCACCTTCGCCGAGGTGGGCGCCGAGCCGACCGACGAGAACCTGTGGAAGGTGGCCGAGATTGCGGGCGGGCCCGAGTCCTTCTTCCGCGCAGCCGTGCATGATATCACCGAGCAGAAGGTGGTGGATTGCATCCGCGCCGTCGATGCCAGGGCTTCCAAGGCTTCTCGGTAGGATGGCCGCGACACTTTTCGCTGGAATAACGTCAATCGAAACTGTTCTTGGGGTAAAAAACGGCGTATTCCAGCGAAAAGTGTTGCGCCTCCATGCAAGAAGCGGGGAAAGTGATGCTGCATAGGGCGCTGGTCCGTGCCGAGGAGCGGCAGACCCTTGCATGGGCCGAAGATAACTCCGAAAGGAGTTATCTTCGGCGCAACATGCTTGCGGGACGGCTCGTCACCCCGCTGCCGCATATGTATGCGATCGCCGAGGAATGGCGGAAACTCGGTATCGAACAGCGCATCACGGTGATTCTGCGCTCCGTTGCCCTGAAAAATCCCCGGTGCACGTTGTGTTCGCTCAGCGCGGCATGGATGCTTGGGCTCACGGATGACGTATCGCTGCAACGCAAGGTTCATGTCTTGGTGCCCCGTGGCGTGTCGATGAGGAGCGGCGGCGACGCGGTGCAGCGGCATGAGTCGATCGGGGATTCGCATGGGTGCGTGGAAATCGACGGGGTGCACGTGCCAAGCGTCGAACGGGTGCTGCTGGACTGCGCCCGCGACCTGCGCTTTTGCGATTCGCTTCCCATCTGGGAGATGGCGTACAGACGTGATCTGACGTCGCCTGGGCGCATGCAGGAGTATCTGGAGTCCTTCTCCGGGCCCTACAAGGGGATCCGCGCCGCGCGGCTTGTGTGGCGTTATGCGAATGGGCATTGCGAGAACGGCGGTGAATCCAAGGCGCATGCGGTGATTCTCCAGCTGGGCTTTGCCGACCCCGAGATTCAGGTTCCGTTCATCAACCCTCTGACGCACCGTGAGATTCGCCCGGATTTTCTGTGGCGTGTGAAGAAAGGCCTGCTGATCGCGGGCGAGCTCGATGGCATGCGGAAATACAAGGACGAGGCCATGCGCAACGGGCGGGATGTGGAGGAAGTGCTGGTGCGTGAGAAGGACCGGGAGACGGCGCTGAATTCCCTGGGTGTTCTCGTCGTGCGGTTTCATATGGGCGATGTGCGGCATCCGCAGGAATTGCGCAGGAAACTCAGTCTTATTGGTGTGCCGCGTGTTTTCGGAGCCGAGCTGAAGCGGCGCGAGCGGCTGGAGAAGCTGGGGAACGAGGACTATTACGGCCGGTCCATGCTGTTTTCGTATGAGGGACACTGACGTTTTTTCGCTGGAATGGCGCGGATACTGACTGGTTCACGGTCAGGAAACGAAACATTCCAGCGAAAAGTGTCAGTGTCAGGCTAGCTGCCAGGCAAGCACGGCTTGCGGCACCGGCGCGGATGTAACGCGGCGACGGGCGATGGGGAAGGAGAAACGCGCCTATTCCACGAAGGATTCCGTCGGATTCGTCTTCGCCGCCTGGACGCGCTTGTTGATGAGGTCGGCCACCTTCATGGAGTCGACGTTCTCCTTGCCGGTGCGCAGGGCGTCGGCAAGGTGGTTGATCTCGTCGATGGTCAGCGCGGTGTAGGCGGTGCCGGACTGGATGAGCCCGTAATGGGCGAGCTCCGAGAGATAGGCCTTGACTCGCGTCTGGTTGTCGTCTGACAGCATATGGAATCCCTTCTCGTACAGACGGTTCCCGCGTCGCGTTCCGGGATGGGTGAGATGAACGGAACGCGCAGAGCCGCGGGGCAGCATGATACCGCAATGGCGGACGCTATGTTCAAGTATGGCACAGCCTCCGCCCGAAGGCATGGATCTGCCGGGCGTTTCGCCATCGGTTTTCGTTATGGCGTCTTGCACCGCGGCCTCCCGTCAGAATACGCTGACGCGGCCTAGGCGTCGCCGTCAGAGTTGTCGGAAGCGCCATCGCTGTCGGAAGCACCGGCGTCGCCATCAGCGCCGCCGTCATCATCGGCATCCTCGCCGGAAGCCCCGTCCTGCATCTCCCTCTCCGCCCGGGCGCGTTGACGCTTCTCCTTCTCCAGACGCCATACCTCGTGTTTGATATATCGCATCAGTTCGTCGGTGCCGTCGGGAATGGGGGACTGGCGCAACGAGTCGTCCCGCGCATCGGCGATGGCATTGACCATCGCATCGATGTCCAACGCCTCGATTGCTTCCAGCGCCTGCTTGGTGGAATGCGTCCCCTCCAGCACCGCGGACTGGATGAGCTCGTACAGAGACGAGTACCAGCGCAGATTCCGCGTGCGGGTGCGCGTGTCGAAATGCGCGGACGCCGTCACCGTGATGTCATGCTTGTCGGTGAAATCGGCGATTTTGCGCGTCACGGCGGCGAAAACGGCTTCGTTGTAGCCCATCCGGCGGTTCGGATTCACGGTTTCCAGGTCATCGAAAGGTGTGGCAGTGGCGTCGGTGGCCTCGACGTCGGTGTCAGCGCCAGCGGGAGCGGTGCCGGCCTCCGTGGCGCCACCGTCGATCATTTCCGAGCAATAGGGGTTGATGTCCACCGTCCGGTTCCCATAGCGCCTGTACAGCACGGTGGGGAACGGGACTTCCTCGAGCGGCGCCCCGGCCGAGTGCTTCCAGTCCTTGATCATGCCCAGCACCTGTTCCTGCAGGACGTCCTGCGGGATGTGCTCCCTGCGGCAGACGGACTGACCGAGAACATCCGCGATGCGCTCGATCCACACGACATAATGCCGCAGGCACAGGCGGTATTGCTCCGGCTGGCCGGTCGCGGTGTCGAGATAGGGAGCCAGCGAATAGGTGCCTTCCTCATAGCAGTTGTCGAATTCCCATTCGCAGCCGTGGCTGCCGCCGTCGTCATCATCGAGCGGCGGCAGGTCGATGTCGTCGAAATCCGGTGTGGCGGTGGTCTCCACGATGGACACGCCGGTGGAAGCGGTGGGGGTCGCCGGGGATGCGGCGGAGGTGGATGTGGCTGTGGTGGACGGTGCTGCGGTTGGCGCGGCCGCGGCGTCGGTGATGGTTGCGGTGTCGACGATGGGGATTGTGGAAAATGCTGTTGTCATCATGTGCTCCTTACGCGGTGAAGACGGGACTGTGAAGACGGGGACTGTGAAGAGGGGGACTGTGAAGACGGATGCGCGATGCGCGAATCAGGCGTGCTCCTCGCGGATCCGCTTGATCTCCTGGCGGTAGTCGTCGTATGCCTGGGGCGGGCCGCCCGCCTGCGACGCGGCGGATGTCAGCAGCGCGACGAGGAATCGTTCCGTCGCCACCGCCTCGCGGCACAGCGTCATCTGGTCGACGTCGCGCGTCATGTCGGTGTACGCGGGGTTGGACGCGCCCCAGCGCGGCAGACAGTAGGTGCGGATGTCGAGCGTGCCGCCGGGCATGCCGTCGGAGGGGAAGATGCGCCATTCCAGCGTCATGCCGGTGGGCACGGGCATGGCAAGGCCGGATTCCCTTTCACACAGCACCAGGCAGTCGGGTGCGGCGCGGCCGGGTGTCGGCTCGGTGAGCAGAAGATTCGTTTCGTCGAGAATCGATCGGAACATGCAACGCGACGAACTCCCCCAGCTGACCCCGCCTTCGGGAACCGCGGGGTCGCCCGCGGTCGGCGTGCTGACGGCGAGGCGGTTGACGAAATCGCTTGGGTTGTAGAAATTCGGCTCGTTGCTCGACGCACGCCGGAACCGTCGCGTTGAGCAGTACACGTAGTCGTCGATGCGGCTTCGGATCAGCGGGTAATCGTAGAACGGCATGCCGTTGAGCTTTCCGTTGCTCAGTGCGTCGTCGATTCTTTCGCCGCCGCTGTCGATCCAGAACGCTTCGAGGCGCGGACCGTCGGATTCGTCCCACTCGTCGCAGTGCATGATGGCGATGGCCGCGCGAAGGTCGTCCATGGTGCGGATATGACGATGGCCGAACTGATGGCTTTGCGCGGGATCGGTGGAATCGGTGGCAGCGGCGGTAGCGGCGGGGGTATCCGCGAAATCTTCGTCGTTCTCGTCATCGTCGTCCTCGTCGTCGGCGCAGACGCTCTGGTTGATCCAATCCTCAGCTTCCTCGGGCGTGATGCCGTGGCGGCGCTCGCGCTGCGCGGCGGCGATGGCGGAGACGGGCGTCTCGACGAATTCGCCGGACCGCCCGTCGCCCACAGCGGCCGGGGTGCCGGAGGCGTCGGAGCCGTTGCCTGTGCCCGATGCATTGCCGGGCGCCGATGGGGCGGCCGACGATGCATCGCCGGGCGCCGCCTGGTCGGGTGTGGCGTCCTTCGCCGGCTTGGCGGAATCGTCCTTCGACGAATCGTTGGGCTTGTTCATATGTCTCCCTTTCCGCACGATGCCTGGCAACGTGCCTGTCGTGCGCTCGAACGCGTCCGTCGCGGGGCCTCGGATGCCGCGGTCGATTCGTTGGCGGAACCGTCGCCGGTTCGGACGGCGAATTCGGTTCGGTTTCCGGATCAGCCGGTGGAATCGGCGCTTTCCGACGATTCTGCGGCCGTTGGCTTTCGACGATTTCGCCATTCCGCCGGGTCCCCAAGGTCCGGGTGGCATCGCGGTTCTGGCGGAACCGTGCGATCCTCAAACCTATTCGACAGGCGAATCGGCGGCGGAACAGCGCGATTCCCGAAGGAGCTCTGACGGCCGAAGCGTCGGCGACCCTTCGGAACCGATGGTTCCGCTGTGCGAATCGTTGCGAATCGGAATCCCCATGCGGCGCGTTCATGCGCTGCCTTTGTTGATCGTTCTGTTGTTCTTTCGTTATGGCCGCGCCTCCGATGGCGCCGGCCTTGGAAGTCCCCTCTGGTAAAGAACTTGATGCCCCCAGTGTAAATCCATTTTTCAAACCCTCCAAATGACCAGCATTTAAGCCAAAAATCGCCGATTCCCGCCGAGGCGCGGAGCGTGTTATGGCGGTCGAGGGTGCATGATTGTGCGCCTTCGGCGGGGGTTGGGGTGCGGTGGGGCGGTATTGGGGAGGGTAATGGGGGTCGAGGGTGCACGATTGTGCACCCTGGGCGGGGGTGTCCCTATGTAATTGTCAAGCCTGTTTGGTGGTTCGGCGTGTCGTTTTCCCGTGCCGGTTCCCGGGGGCTGCGGGTGGCCTTTTCCCGGTTGCGGGTCGTTGCGCGGGGCGGTTGGGCTCGGGGCGTGCTGACGGCGAGGCGGTCGACGAAATCGCTTGGGTTGTAGAAATTCGGCTCGTTGGTCGACGCACGCCGGAACCGTCGCGTCGAGCAGTACACGCAGTCGTCGATGCGGCTTCGAATCAGCGGGTAATCGTAGAACGGCATGCCGTTGAGCTTTCCGTTGCTCAGTGCGTCGTCGATTCTTTCGCCGCCGCGTTGTGCATGGCGGTCGTGTGCAGTGCGCTAGGCAGGTGCTGTGCGCCGGGCAGGTTCTGCGCACCTGGTGCTCCCTGCGCGCCACATGCATTCGTTGCGCTCGGCGCGGTCTGATAGGTCTGTGAATAGTGCGAAGGCACGTTTGGCGTCGTGTCGCTGTGGGGCGTGACGTAATCAGGAGTGTTCATATTCCCCACAGTATGCGTGAGACGCCGTTCGCTTCATATGGGCACGTGTATTCATGCCAAGAATTAACCCACCGATAACGCAAAATCCACCGAGTGCCAGCGGCTTCCGTTTATGGAAGCGCGTCGGCGCCCGGTGGATTTTTAGAGTGCACGGTGCGCTTACGCTGTGCCCGCGCTCACGGCGAAACGCGAGCTCACGCGGCCTGCGGTTTGGAATGCTTCGCGATGGAGTTCGCCACCGCCATGACCAGCGCCGCCACCGTGGCGAGAATCACACCGATTCCGAGCAGGTGACTGCCGATGCCCATCGACGCCTTGGGGCCGAAGAGCCCAAGGTGCAACTGTGAAATCTCTGAATAGAGGGGAAACGTGTATACGCTGGCGAGGATGCCGACGATGAATTCAGGCAAGGGGTGGAACCTGGAGAACAGAAGACATACGACCATGATCGCGAGGACGATGAAGAGAACGAGCGTGTCCCACGAGCGGCCGATGGTGTTGCTGATGCCTGCCGCGGCTTCCTGCTCCTTGAACTGCTTGGTGAGGGTGATCAGGCTGTATGTGGTGTCGTCGAAGGAGACATACGGGATGAACAGCGAGACGACGCTCAGCACCATGGCGGCGATATTGGCCCAGAACGCGTAGAGCTTGATCTGCACGGCCTTCTTGTACTTGTCGGACGGTGCGGTGGCGTTGGCCTGCAGCTCAGATGCGGACGTATTCGGCGTCGCGGGGTTCGATGTGGTGGAATTGGGTGTAGGTTGCATTTTCTCTCCTCTGCTCGTGCCTGCGGCGCGTTTTTCCTGAATGTCGCGCCGTCGCGGATGGCTTCAGTGAAAAATATAGTAGAGAAATATGGCATAGAAGGCATAAAAGGTGTAATTGCAGCAGATATAGATGGTATAGCTTTGCGAATCGCGTGCGCGTTATGTGGCTATCGATGGTGTGCGCATGGGCATTGCGCTTCGAAGAGAGCGCTGACCATTGCGGTACAGTGATGGTTCCGCGTCAGTGGTTGGTTCCCCGTGCCGGGCCCTGGAGCCTGCGACGGCGGATCGTCTGCTGATCGTGTGAGCTTGTTGTTCGCAGACGTGGCATGGGGTGCGGATGCCTTTGTGAAGGTCGCGTTGGGTGCGGGCGTCATCATGGCCATGGGTGTGTGCGGCGCGCCGTTTGATTGACCTCGACGATGCGAGAAGGATCAGGGGATTGCACCATGACGATGCTGATTCGCACAAAACACAGGGGCGTTGCACCGTTGTGGTGCAACGCCCCTGTGTTTTGTGCGTTATGCCCTGGACTGGCGCGGGCTTATATGCCGCGCGCCTCAGCGGTCGGAAATCTCCGAGCCGACCACCTTCTCGCTCAGCGCCTTGGAACCGCGCGTCACGGCCACGGCGCCGGAGCGCACGAGCTCGATCACGCCGTAATGCTGGAGCAGGTCCATGAGGGCGTCGATCTTGCCCTGCGAGCCTGTGGCCTCGATCGTGAGCGCCTCGGTGTTCACATCCACCACATGCGCGCGGAACATGCGCACGAGCTCGAGCACATCGGAACGGTTCGACACGTCGGCCGCCACCTTGATGAGCACGAGTTCGCGCTCGACGGTGGTGGAGGGGTCGAGTTCCACGATCTTGAGCACATGCAGCAGCTTGTTGAGCTGCTTGATGATCTGCTCAAGCGGAGCCTGCTCCACGCGTGCGGTGACGGTGATGCGCGAGATTTCGGGGCGCTCCGTCGGCGACACGGTCAGGGAGTCGATGTTGAAAGACCGGCGGGCGAACAGGCCGGACACGCGGGCGAGCACGCCCGGACGGTTCTCCACAAGCACGGAGAGGGTGTGGCGCTGGGCGCCGGGTTGTGATGCAGGATAAGCTGCCATGTCAAATTCTCCTCGTAAGACTCAAGACTCACTAACTGGATTGGCTCAGAATCCCTCGGGCGACAGCGTCGCCTTCGCGGCGGCCTCGGAGTTGTCGAGCGGATGGATGCCCTGGCGGTAGGCCACGGAATCGTTGGACGCACCGGCCGGGACCATCGGCCACACCATGGCGTCCTGCCACACGCGGAAGTCGATAAGCACCGTGCGGTCGTTCGTCTCGTTCGCGGTCTTGATGGCGGCGAGCGCCTCCTCCTTGGTGGTGGCGCGCAGGCCGAGGCAGCCGTAGGCCTCGGCGAGCTTGACGAAGTCGGGGATGTTCACGTATCCGGACTTGCCCGGCGTCTCATCGGCGTCCGGCTCGCCGTCGTGCAGAATCGTGGCGGAGTAGTGCTGGTTGAAGAACAGCGTCTGCCACTGGCGCACCATGCCGTACACGGAGTTGTTGAGGATGGCGATCTTGAGCGGCGTGCCGTCGAGCGTCGCCGCGGCCAGCTCCTCGCTCGTCATCTGGAAGCTGCCGTCGCCGTCGACGAGCCACACGGGGTGCTTGCCGTCGAAGTCGCGCTGCGAGCCGACCATGGCGCCGAGGGCGGCGGGCAGGCCGTAGCCCATGGTGCCGGAGCCGCCGGAGGAGATCCAGGAATTCGGCTTCTCGAAGTCGATGAGCTGGCTCGCCCACATCTGGTGCTGGCCCACGCCGGACACCCAGATGGTGTTGGGGTCGGCGGCCTTGCTCAGTTCGCTGACGACCCACTGCGGCGACAGCGTGCCGTCGGTCGGCTGGTCTTCGGGGCGGTCGTAGCTGGTGGGGTACTCGGTGCGCAGCTTGGTGAGCGCGTCCCACCACGGCTTGAGGTCGTGCGTACCGTTCTGCGCCTGCGACTCGCGGATGGCGGGGATGAGGTCGTCCAGGACGGTGGCCACGTCGCCCACGATGGGCACGTCGACGGCGCGGTTCTTGCCGATTTCGGCCGGGTCGATGTCGATATGGATGACGCGGGCGGTCGGCGCGAAGGCGGCGAGCTTGCCGGTCACGCGGTCGTCGAAGCGGGCGCCGATGGCGACGAGCAGGTCGCAGCGCTGCACGGCGCCGGTTGCGGCGATCGTGCCGTGCATGCCGAGCATGCCGAGCATATGCGGGTCGGAGTCGGGGATGATGCCGCGCGCGTTCAGCGTGGTGACAACCGGCGCGCCCGTGACCTCGGCGAGTTCCTTGACCTGCTTGGAGGCGTGGGAGCGCATGGCGCCGCCGCCGACGTACAGCACGGGGCGGAAGGACTGCGAGAACAGCTTGGCGGCGTTCTCGAGCACACGGCCGTGCGCCTTGGTGGTGGGGGCGTAGCCGGGCAGCATGAGGCGCTGCGGCCATGTGTAGTACATCTCGCCGGTCTGCGCGGTTTTCGACAGGTCGATCACCACGGGGCCGGGGCGGCCGGTGGTGGCGATGTAATAGGCCTCGGCCACGACGCGCGGCACGTCCTGCGCGCGCGTGACGAGGTAGGAGTGCTTGGTGACCGGGTAGGTGATGCCGACGGTATCGGCTTCCTGGAAGGCGTCGGTGCCGATGGCGTTCACGCCGACCTGGCCGGTGATGGCGATCATCGGAATCGAGTCCATGTTCGCGTCGGCGATGGCGGTCACGAGGTTCGTGGCGGCGGGGCCGGAGGTCACGATGCACACGCCGCAGCGCCCGGTGGCGACGGCGTATCCCTCGGCGGCGTGGCCCGCGGCCTGTTCGTGGCGGGTGAGCACGAAACGGAACTTCGTATCGTCCTTGATGGCGTCATAGACAGGCAGGATCGCGCCGCCGGGAATGCCGAAAACATCCTTGACGCCCAGATCCTCCAGCGCGCGGACCAGCGCCTGCGCGCCCGTCATCTTCTCGCCGGTGGTCGGCGCATCGTCGTTCTGTGCGGTTCCCTTCGGGACTCCGCTGAATGCCTGCAATGGAGTGGGCCTAGCCATGTCGTCCTCTCAAATCATGAATGGATGCGCGGGGAGCGGGCCGGATGCGTCCGCCGGTGCGTGTGGCACGGGCGTGGCGCTCTGACGGAACCCCTTCGGCGCATGGAGTGGTCGTGCCGCGGGACGACGGCTGCTGTGGTGCGTCGCGTGCGTGGCACGAAGCCGGCGGGGGCGTCCGATTTCGTCGTGGTCATCGGCCGCCGGTATCGCCGGTATCCGTTCGTGACGGATGTGTGTATTGAACATACTAGCGTTTCGCAGAGGTTTCGTGCGACATTCGGCCATATGCGGACCGTCGCGGTCCGCTGGAGCATCGCGACGGTCCGCGGGAGCATCACGGGAGCATCACGGCGGCATCGCACGAAACTCAGGCGGCGTCGTTCTCCTGCGCCGCAAGCCGCTTCCAGCCCTTCTCGGCGGCCGCGAGCTGCGCCTTGCGCTTGCTCGTGCCCGTGGCGATGCCGATCGGCTCGGTTTCGTCGCCGAGGAACGCGCTGGCCGTGAAAACCGGGCGTTCCGCCGGCCCCGTCACCTTCATGCGGTACGTCACCTCGCCGCGGCCCATCTCATGCGCCTTGACGGTCAGCGACGTCTTCCAGTCGAGGGCCGGGCCCTCGGTGGTTTTCTCCGCAAGCGTGTCGTCGATGAGGCGGTGCACGGTTTTGCGCGCGCCCTCGATGCCGTGCTCGAGGAACACCGAGCCGATCAGCGACTCCACGATGTCGCACTGGATCGACGGCTTGTCGGCGCCGCCGCTGCTGCGCTCGCCGCGCCCCAGAAGGATGAACGGCTGGATATGCAGGCGCGTGCTCGCGATATGCGACAGCGATTCCTCCGACACGGCGGCCGCGCGGATCTTCGCCATCTGGCCTTCGGTGAAGTCCGGGTGCTTGGTGAACAGCGTTTCGGTCACGACGAGTTCGAGCACCGCGTCGCCGAGGAATTCGAGGCGCTCGTAGTTCTCGGCGCCGGGGTTCTCGTTTGAGAACGAGCGGTGGGTGAGGGCCGTGACGAGAAGCTCGGGGCTGATGGTGTTGCCCAGCTCGCGGAACAGCTCGTGCGTGGCCGGGGGGAGTTCGACCATCGTGTGGTCGTTGATCTTATGAAGTGCCATGGTGACTTTCGTTTGGGGTGTGTTTACGGTGTGTGCGGCGCGCCGCGGTGTGTGCGGCGCGCTGTAATACGATTCCTGGAACACGATTCCCGGAACACGATGTCCGCCGGCATGCGGTGGTCGGTGGAACAGCCGGCTTCGCAAAGCCGTCGATTCAACTGTCCGCCGCGCGGATGCGCCGGGGAAGAGGCGCGGGATTCGGTGGGAAAATCGTGCGGGATATCGTCAGAGCAAAGAAAAACCCTGCCACCCGTCGATGGCAGGGTTTCCGTTCAAGCTACTCGGCGAGGCGAGAATCCACAGCCGCCGGATAGTTGCGACCGCGGTATGCGCCGCAGTTCGGGCAGACGGTGTGGGGGAGCTTCGGGGCTCCGCAGCTCGGGCATGCCACGGTGACGGTGGCGGAGGCCTTCCAGTTAGCACGGCGCGAATGCGTGTTCGCGCGCGACATCTTGTACTTAGGCAGTGCCATTTTTGTTCCTCAATTCGAATTGTTGGAGCTTAAGCCTTTGAGAGTATAGCACATCTGCTGAATTTCGCGAGTCGGGCTCCGGTCGTGCCGGTCAGGAGGCGAGATGGCCGTTCGCGCCCGCGTCATTCGCGCCGGCGTCGTTGTCATCATCGTTCCCGTCACCGCTCACGCCGTCACCATCCCCGTCGCCGTCCTGCAGCTGCTCGAGGCGGCGCTTGAGGTCGCCGAGCTGGGACCAGCGGGCGTCATAGGTGTCATGGTGATGCTGCGGATCCGCGTTGAGGTCGGCGCCGCATTCGGGGCACAGACCCAGGCAGTCGGGCTTGCACAGCGGCTGCGAGGGCAGCGAGCCGACGAAGAAATCGCGCAGCGTGGACTCGAGGTCCATGATCGTGGCGTTCTCGAACAGCGGGTAGGTGTCCTCGCCTTCGTCCTCCCCGGCGTCGATATCCTCGTCGCCGTCGAAGTCGGGCGTGGATTCGGGCATGTCGTAGGGGAAGTAGGCGCTGAACTGCACGAGCCAGTCCTGGTCGAGCGACTTAAGGCACCGGCTGCATTCGCCCACGAGCCCGGCCGTCGCGGTGGCCGTGAGCAGCAGGCCGTCGGCGAGCGACTCGATGCGTCCCTCGACGCGCACATCCGAGCCCTCGGGAATGCCGAAGTACTCGTCGCCGATGCCGCTCGGCGCGGGCATGACCATGTCGACGCTCTTCGTCTGTCCGGCGCGGCTGCCGACCTGGGCCACGGGAATCGCCCACGGGGAGTCGCTGCGATGAATTGCCATGTTCTGCCTTTCGGTTTCGGCGGGCCGCCGGATGCGGCGCCGCCAGTTATCTACGATTGCGAATCTACGATTGCGCTGCCGTCGGGTTGCGCCGCGGTCAGCCCTGCTGCGCCTCGTCGCCGTCGGACGCGTTCTGCGCCTGCGTCTGCGCATCCTGCGCCTGCTGCGCCGCGGTCAGCGAATCCAGGGCGCCCTGCGCCTGGGCCTTGCGCTCGTTGATGACGCGCACGCCCTCGTTGACGCTCGCCGTGACATGCTGCAGTTGGCGGCTGAGCTCGCCCATGACGTCGTTGCAGTACTGGTCGGCGCCAATCGTCAGCTTGCTCGCCTTCGCCTGCGCGTCGGTGACGATGCGCCGCGCGCGATCGGTCGCGATGGCGACCACGTTCTGCTGGCCGGCGAGGAACTCCGCGCGGTCCTCCGCGGTATGGATGATTTCCGCGGCCTTCGCATTGGCCTTGGAGATAACGGAATCGGCCTTGAGCTGCGCCTCGTCGAGACGCAGGTTGGCCGTGCGCATGAGGCTCGAGGCCTGCGAGAGCTGCACCGGCAGGTACCGCTTGAGGCTGTCGAGTTCCTCGAGCAGATGGCTGCGGCTGACGCGCGCCGTGTCATGGTTGAACAGCGTGCCCGGCGCTTCGGTGATCTCGGCGATCATGTCATCGATGAGATCGAAGGCGGTGCTGAACTGGTTATGCGCCATCTCCTCCTCGTCCTCGGAAAGGATGTCGTCGGCGGCGGCGCTCGCCTTCGCGGCGCGTGCGGCGGCGGATGCCGAGGCGACGGAGTGGGATTCGGGGTCGTCGGCGGCGTAGTCGTCGATCGGCTCGTCGTCATCGTCATCGGGAAGCGGGGCGTTCTCGTCGTCGTCATCGCCGGCGGCGTAGGAGTCAAGCATGATGTCCGCGGTCACGGATGCCGCGGGCGCGGCGCTGTGGAAATCCGTCGTCTCCACGTCATCGGCGGAGGCGGAGGTGGTGGCGGAGGCGGCGAGCGATGCGTCTGACGATGATGCCGCCGACTGCGCGGCGATATCGCCCGATGGCGCTGCTGCTGCCGCATCCGGGGCGGTGCCGGTGCCTTCGTTGACGGTTTCGTCGGTGGCGTCGCTCATGCGCTTCTCCTTTTGTTGTTGTGCCGGGCTTGCTGTGCCGGGCTTGTTATGCCGGGCGCGCGGTCTGGCACGGCCTCGTTCTGTGCGCGGCCCTCGCGTCCGGTTGCGGCGGGCGTCGGCGTGTCGTGCGTGGTTCCCATTATCGTGCGCCGATATGACTTTGGCACCGCGTTTCGCCCGGCGCGTCATGGGCGTGGCATGGGCTTCGGGCATCGCAATCGTGGCTCTTGCCCGCCTGTGCCCGGAATCCGCCTACAGTTCGGGATGCGGCATCGCCTTGTTGAGCATGGGGATCACGGAATCGGGCACCATACCCGTCACATCGCCGCCGTGGCGCGCCACGTCCTTCACGATGGAGCTGGAAATATGCTCCTTCATGGGGTCCGCGGGGAGGAACAGCGTCTCGATGCCCGCGAGCTTGCGGTTCACGAGCGCCATGCCGAGCTCGGCCTCGTAGTCGCCGTTCTGGCGCAGGCCCTTGACCATCACCGTGGCGCCGACGTTGGTGCAGTACTGCGTGATGAGGCCGGTCCAGCTGCTCACGATGACGTTCGTGTATCCGTCGTCATCGAGCGCACGGCGCAGCATGGCGATGCGTTCGTCGGTGGTGAACAGCGGTTCCTTGGCTCCGTTGACGGCGATGACCACGTGAACCTGTTCGAAAAACGCGGTGCATCGCTCGATGACGTCGAGGTGGCCTGAGGTGACGGGATCGTAGGATCCTGGGCATACGGCTATTGTCATGGTTCCTAGAGTACTCGGCGGCGCGTGCGTGTGCGCGGGGTGCGCGGGGTGCTGAGGCGGGGCCACGATTGCCCCATCGTGGCCCGGCATGCGTTTCGGCCATGCGGGGAATTCACGGAACCGCGCGTTTCTCGGCCGTATCATGGGAGCATGACTGCAGCACAATACCGTGGGGAAGCCGCTGAGAGAACCCTGATGGGGGCCGGCTTCCGCGATGAGGCCGACACCTCCACTTCCACCGGCGCCGGTGCGTCCACCGCGACGCTCGAGCGCACCGAGACGAAGCCCGAACGCTCGACCGACGACGGCGACGCCGACCGCTTCGCGCATTACGTCGCCAAAGACAAGGTCATGGAATCACGCCTGACCGGGCGCCCCGTCGTCGCGCTGTGCGGGAAGGTGTGGGTTCCCAAGCACGATGCGAGCAAGTACCCGGTCTGCCCCGAGTGCAAGCGCATCTACGACCAGATGATGTCCATGGGCCGCTGAGCCGTCCATTGGGGAGGGGTCCGAGGTCCGGGAGAGATCCGGAGGGATCCCTCCCCGGGATGGGCGCTCAGCCGATGTTGAGGGTCTGAGTGTTGATCGCGGGATCGCCTTCCGACAGCGACAGCGCGCCGATCGGCAACTCGTCGAGCTCGGCCTTGTGGTAATCGCGCGCGGCGAACAGCGCGTCGCGCGTCGTGAGGCTCTCGTCGATCTGCCCGTGGTCCACAGCGCAGATCAGCAGGTCCTTGACGTCGCCGTATTCCGCCGGCGCCGTCCACTTCTCGAGCGACTCCTTGCTGCCCGCGAGCACGAGCTCGCCCTGCGCCAGCCCGTACTGGTAGGAGCGCAGCGCGCGCTTGCGCCAGCCCGTCGTCGCCTTGCCGAACGACTTCTTCGCCACCGGCGCCATCTCACCGGCGCCGTTCTCGCGCTCCACGAGCTTGTACACCATATTGCAGGTGGCGCAGCCGGAACCGGTTACGAGGCGCGTGCCCACGCCGTAGGAATCCACGGGCGCGGTGGCGAGCGCGGCGATCGAGTATTCGTCGAGGTCGTTCGTCACGGTGATGGTGGTCTTTGTGGCGCCGAGGGAATCCAGTTGCTTGCGGGCGCGCTGGGCCATCGTGGCCAGGTCGCCCGAGTCGATGCGGATGCCGCCGAGCTCGGGGCCCGCCACCTCGACGGCAGTGCGGATGGCATCCTCGATGTTATAGGTGTCGGTGAGCACGGTCGTGCCCTTGCCGAGCGTGGCGATCTGGCTGACGAAGGCATCGCGTTCCGTGTCGTGCACAAGGGTGAAGCAGTGTGCGGCGGTGCCGATGCACTTGAGGCCGTATTTCTTCGCGGCGGCCAGGTTCGCGGTGCCGGCGAAACCGCCCACGATTGCGGCGCGCGATGCGGCGATCGCGGCCCATTCGTGGATGCGGCGCCCGCCCATGTCCATGCACGGACGGTTGCCCGCCGCCGCGGTGATGCGGCTTGCGGCGGTGGCGATGGCGGAATCGTAATTCAGAACCGACAGCAGCAGCGTCTCCAACAGCACGCATTCGGCGAAGCTGCCCTCCACCTGCAGCACGGGGGAGTTCGGGAAGAACATCTCGCCCTCGCGATACGCCCAGATCGAGCCGTGGAACTCATAGCCGCGCAGCCACTCGATGCATTCGTCCGACACGATGCCGTTGTCCTTCATGTATTTGAGGTCGGACTCGTTCGGCTTGAAATCCTTGAGGTACTCGAGGATGCGCCCGAGTCCCGCGACCACGCCGTAGCGGCGGCGCAGCGGCAGGTGGCGGGCGAAGACCTCGAACACGCAGCGGCGGTTCGCCGTTCCGTCGCGCAGGGCCGCGTCGAGCATCGTGTACTCGTACATGTCGGTCATCATCGCGGGGCTGAAATCGAAGTAATCCATGGTCATGTGCAACTCCCTGCTTTCTGTGCTCGGCTGGGTTTGGCGGCGCCCTGGGTTCCGGGCGGCGCCCTGGGTTCCGGACATGCTGTGGGGCGCGGCTCCGGAGGGGCGCGACCGCGTCGAGCTGGTCTCATTCTAGGCCGTGACGCCGGTTCCCGCCCTTATTTTCCGCTTTTCCGCGCCCCGATACGCCTTGCCCGCGGCAAGTGGCGGTCGAGGGTACACGATTGTGCGCCCTCGGTGCGGGTTAGGTAGGGAAAGGGGCTGCCTGGGTGGGGCAATCGCGGTCGAGGGTGCACGATTGTGCGCCCTCGAAAGGGTGCCCGGATGGCGGGTATGGAAACGCCCGGAATCCTGTGATTCCGGGCGATGTGGGAACCGAGCTTTGGCGGGGATTATGTGGTGTGGTCACGCCATATTCGAAGAATGTGGAGCGGTGCCATCGTGTGCCCTGGCGCCTGCACCGTCCGCCGCAGCGCCGTCGTCGCCGTCCGCCGGCGCGGACCCGTCCGGCAGCGTGCCGCGCAAGCCGCTCGTCCCCGGCAGGCAGCCGGTGAGCGGCGTGCGGCGCGGCAGAACGTGGTCGATGAGGCATAGAAGCAGTCCCGCGATGCAGAACGCCGCCATGTAGATCACGATGTTCTTGCCGAGCCCCGCCCATCCGAGCTCCCTGAGGTTCACGAATCCATACGGATACGGGTTACCGCCTTTCTCGGGGCCCGAATTCGGCCAGATCTGCGCGCGGACGAGCACGAACGCCAGATACACGGGGAAATACAGCAGCCACCAGAACGCATATGACCACGGGTAGCGTTTGTGCTCGTCGAACACGAGGAAGTCGACTGTTGCCAGAATCGGTGCGATCACATGCACCATGCGCACGAGCGGAATGCCCGGCAGCCATGAAAGAAACACGAATTCCGCGGGGTCGGTGGGCGGCAGGATCGCGGCCGCGACGATTCCCGTGATGAGGATGTTGAGCGTCAGCATGCCCTTGAGCCACGCGGGCGGCTGCTTCATGCCCGTGAACGACGCGATGGCCGCCCAGAGCATCGTGATGCCGAGCAGCAGGTTGGTCTGATGGGTGAAGTACACGAAGTTCGCGGGCTTCGCGAAGGTCCACGTCTCGGATGTGCCGGCCAAACAGAAGAACGCGATGACGAGTCGAAAGACTCCAGCTACATATCTCATGGTCGTCCACCATAGAGGATGTCTTGAACAGGTCGGCCTCGCGGTTTCCCATCGGACGTGCCGCCACGATGGGAGTTCCGCCGCGTGGCGTGACGTGCCGCGTCCGCCAGCCTGCGGCGTGCTCCGTGTATTACGATGGGGGCGGCTGACATGGCCGTGGCGCAAGAGTCCGCGGCACGATATGGAAGAGGCAGATACACGATGGCAGGAACGACGACTATGACCAGGGCCGACGGGCGCGCGGTGGACGAGATCCGCCCCGTGACGATCCAGCGGCATTGGACCGACGCGCCGGAGGGCTCGGTGCTCATCCAGTGCGGCAAGACGCGCGTCATGTGCACGGCGAGCTTCACCGAAGGCGTGCCGCGCTGGCGCCGCGACAGCGGCCTCGGCTGGGTGACCGCCGAGTACGCCATGCTTCCGCGCGCCACGGCCGAGCGTACCGAGCGCGAATCGGTCAAGGGCAAGATCGGCGGCCGCACGCATGAGATCAGCCGTCTTATCGGGCGTTGCCTGCGCGGCGTGGTGGATATGAAGGAGCTGGGCGAGAACCAGATCCAGATTGACTGCGACGTGCTCCAGGCCGACGGCGGTACGCGCACCGCGTCCATCACGGGCGCGTGGGTCGCACTCGCCGATGCGCTCGCATGGGCGGAGAGGAAGCGCATCATCCGCAGTGCCAGCCGCGCCCTGACCGACCAGGTCTCCGCGATTTCCGTCGGCATCATCGACGGCACACCGATGCTCGACCTTCCGTACGTCGAGGATTCTCGCGCCATGACCGACATGAACGTCGCCATGACCGGCTCAGGCGCCTTCATCGAGGTGCAGGGCACCGCCGAGGGCAAGCCCTATACCCGCGCCGAGCTCAACACGCTTCTCGACCTCGCCGAGAAGGGAAATCGTGAGCTCCAGGCCATTCAGAAGGAGGCGCTCGCCCATGACTGACACCATGCCGATCAACGCCGCGCCGAGCAATGCCGCGCCGGCCGACGCCTCCGTCGCCTCCGCACCGGCCGCCGGCCGCACGCGCCTTATCGTCGCCACCCATAACGAGGGCAAGCTCGTCGAGATCCGCAGGGTTCTCGACGAATCCCTTGGCGACGACGCCGCGCGCATCGATATCGTCACCGCCGGCTCCCTGGGCCTGCCCGACCCCGTCGAGGATGGCGTCACCTTCGAACAGAACGCGCTCATCAAGGCGCGCGACGTGGCCCGTCGCACCGGGTGCGCCGCGCTCGCGGACGACTCCGGGCTCATCGTGGACGTCATGGGCAATGCGCCGGGCATCCTGTCGGCGCGATGGGCCGGACGCCACGGCGACGACGCGGCGAATAACGCGCTGCTGCTCGCGCAGATGGCGGACATCCCTGACGAGCATCGCGGTGCACGATTCGTGTGCGCCATGGCGCTCGTGGTACCCGCCGCCGACGGCTCGCTCGTCGAGCGTACCGTGCGCGGTGAGATGCCCGGCCGCCTGCTGCATGAGGCGCACGGCACGAACGGTTTCGGCTACGATCCGCTGTTCGTTCCCGACGACCAGCCCGACCGCGCCCGGGGCCTCGCCGAGCCGCTGACCTCCGCGGATATGACGCCGCAGGAGAAAAACGCGATCTCACACCGCGGCAAGGCCATTCGCGCCATCGTCCCCGCCATCGAGGAGCTGCTCGTCCGGAGGTAGCCCCGCGCCGTCGTCGCGTGAAGCCGCGCCGCTCCGCGCCGCCGCGCCGATATCGTCGATATATCGTGAAGACCCCGGGCCGACCTGACGGCGCGCGCGGGGCACCGCGCCCCCGAGTAGCATAATGGGGCGGGACCTTTCCGCGCCGGCATTCGCGCCGGACGCGGAGGCGACGGCGCGCATGAAAACGCGCGCCGGGCGCGAAGGAACGCATCGAGCAGAGGAATTGACAGCATGCGAGATTTCGAATTTGTCACGCTCACGCCGGAGGAATTCGACGGGTTTTCGGCGAAACACCCGCAGTCGAATTTCCAACAGACCGCTGCCATGGGGCGTCTGCGCGAGGGCGAGGGAATCGACGTGAAGTATCTCGGCATGCGGGAGAACGGCCGCATGGTGGCCGCGGCCCTGTTCGAGACGCATCACGGCAGGCTGTCCACGTTCAGCGAGGTGCATGACGGTCCGCTGTGTGACTGGCACGACCGCGAGCTCGTCGAGCGCTTCATGGACGCACTGAAGCATCATGCGAAGGCAAAGGGCGCCGCACAGCTGGGAATCACGCCCGAGGAGCCGTATCGCCTGCGCGCGTCCGACGGTGGCGAGATCGCCGGCGAGCAGGGTGCGCCGGCGGATGACATCGTGGAAACCCTCAAGGACTGCGGATTCGAACACGAGGGTTTCACCGTCGGATACACCGCCGTTCCGAGGTGGCGCTACGTGAAGGACCTGTCCGGCATCTCGGACGAGAAGGCGTTGCTGAAGTCCTATGACAAGCGCACGCAGTGGAGCGTGAAGCGCGCCGCTTCGATGGGCGTGCATGTGCGCGAACTGGGCGCGGACGAGCTGGGCGTGTTCGCGGATATCGAGCGCCAGACCGCCGAGCGCCGCGGTTTCGAATACCGCGGCGAGGAGTATTTCCGCCGTTTCAAGAAGGCGTTCGGCGACGCGGCGCATTTCACGGTGGCCGAGATCCATGTGGCCGAATATGTGGCCGACATGGAGACGAAGCGTGATGCGCTGCAGGCGAAGGTCGAGGCGCTGCAGGCCAAGCAGGCACAGCATCCCACCACGAGGACGGAGCGTCAGCTGGGCGAGGAGACCCGCAACCTCGAGGCGGCGCGCAAGCGTCTGGCCGAGGCTGCGGAATATGCGGGGGACGGAGACGTGCTTCCGGCGGCGGCATCGCTGTTCGTGGAGAATCCGCGCGAGACGGTGTATCTGTTTTCGGGAAGCGTGGAGCGCTACAAGCCGTTCTATGCGTCGGCGCTTATCCAGCACTGGGCCATGCTGCACCTGTGTGTGGAGCGTGGCGTGGACCGGTACAATTTCTACGGCATCTCCGGCGTGTTCGGCGACCCCGATGACGAGGGGCGCGGCGTGCTCGAGTTCAAGCAGGGCTTCAACGGGTATGTGGAGGAGCTCACGGGTTCCTTCGTGCTGCCGGTCCGTCCGATGGTGTTCAGGCTGAAGAACCTGGCGCATCGAATTCTCGGCCGTTGAGCCGATGGCGCATGGTCGGTAAACAGATAGGCAGGAATAGGTAGGAATGGCAACTTCGAAGACGTACACGGTCGGGCAGATCACGCCCGCCGAACTCGACGCGCTGTCGGCGCGGCACCCGCAGGGTGGCTTCCAGCAGACGTCGCATATGGCGACGCTCGCCCAGCGCGGCGGCATCACGATTGACTGCGTCGGCGTGCGCAACGCGGCCGGCACCATCGTGGCCGGATGCATGATCGCCTTCACCAAGGGGCGCTTCGGCCTCGAAGGCTCCATCTGGCTCGGCCCCCTGTGCGACGAGGACGACGCCGAGCTGCTCGCCGCCATGACCCGCGCCATCACCATCTGCGCGCGCAAACACCACGCCGTGTCCGTCAGCTGCTGGCCGGGCCAGGTCTACATGCGCCGCACCACCGACGGCGAACCCGACGGCCCCGCCGACGACGCGGCCATCGAGAACATGACGCGCCTGGGCTGGCGTCACGCCGGATTCGACCGTGGCTATGGAAGCATCGTGAACCGCTGGGTGTATCTCAAGGATCTCACGGGTATCAAGGACGGCGACGTGCTGCTCAAGACGTACCTCAAGAACACGCGGCGCAACGTCAAGATCGCGCGCAACAGTGGCGTCACCGTGCGCCGGCTCGGCCGCGACGAGCTGGACGTGTTCCACGACATCTGCGAGATGAGCGCCGAGAAACAGCATTTTTCGAACCGTGACCTCGCGTATTTCCAGCGCTTCTACGATTCCTTCGGCGATGACGCGCAGTTCATGCTCGCCGAGGTGCATCTCGATGAGTATCTCGCCACATGGCAGGGCAAGTTCGACGCCGCCACCAAGGAGGTCGAGCGCCTCGAGGGCACGTTGCCGACCGCGAAGTACCCCGACAGCGTGCGCAAGAAGATCGCCAACGCCAGGCGCGACCTCGACGCCGCCACCGCGCGCGTGGCCGACGCCACCGAACGCATCGGCAAGTACGGCGAGGTGGTGCCGGTGGCGGTCGGGCTCTTCGTGTGGCATCCGCGCGAGCTTGTGTATTTCTCCAGCGGCTCGAACGGCGACTTCGCCAAGTTCTATGCCCCCACCGCGCTGCAGCATGAGATGATGAGCGAATGCATCCGCCGTGGTGTGACGCTCTACAACTTCTACGGCATCTCCGGTCTGTTCGACGACCCCGATGACGAGGGGCACGGTGTGCTCGAGTTCAAGCAGGGCTTCGACGGCTTCGTGGAGGAGCTCGTCGGCGAGTTCACGCTGCCCGTGAGCCGCGTGCGCTTCGCTCTCATGCAGCTTGCGCACAAGATTCTGAAGCGGTAGCGGCTGGGGTCGGCCGCGATGGGCGCCGGCTACACCAGCATGTACACGGCGCTGGTACAGGCCAGCGAGATTACCGCGGTCACCGACAGCGTGAAGCCGGCGAGGCGGGCATTGCCCAGCACACGGTCGGTGAACAGCGTGCCGAACACGGTGCACGGCGACAAGCACAGCATCATCACGATTTTCCTGGTCGTCGCATCGAATGGCAGGAGGAACCACGCGGCCGCCGCGCAGGCGGCCTCGACGAGGAACCGCCAGCCGATCACGCGCACCACGGACCGCACCTCGTCCCAGTCGCTCGGCAGTTCCATGAGCATGCCGACCATCAGCATCGAGCAGAAGCTGTTCGCGTTCGCGCCCGGCGCGGTGACCTGGCCGAGCCAGCCCGGCAGCTGCACATGCGCGAGCATCAGCGCCACCATGACGATGTAGATGTCGAACGGAAGCGAGGAGAAGAGGCTGCGCAGCGCCCGACGCAGCTGCGCACGCCGCGCGAGCCGCCGTGCCTCGGGCGTCGTGGGCCGCACGGCGGGCAGCCTCGTGGCGCCGCGCGGATGCGCCTGCTCGCTCAGCGGCTTGTCAGGTGAGATATGGAGTGTGCCGGTGGTGAACACGTTCATGAAGCTGGAGATGACCGCCGAATTGCCGATGTCGAACATCACCGCGGTGATGACGGCGGCCGGCCCGTAATATGCCTGGATCACGGGCATGCAGAAGTTACCGGTGTTGAAGCCCGTCACATTGAGCATCTCGAACGCGCGCTCCTCGACGGGCTTGCGCCATGTGACCGCGTACATGATGACCAGCGGGATGCTGCTGCACAGGAACGAGAACAGGGTGATCCACAGCAGGCCGGTGTCATGCTCCGCGCCGACGAAGCTGTTGATGATGACGCATGGGATGGTGATGCCGAACACGATGCGCTGCACGATGCGGTAGTCGCGTTCCTTGAAGCGGCCCGTGCGTTTGAACAGGTATCCGGCGGCGATGATGAGCAGGAAGGACAGCGGCGTGACCAGGGCGTTCATGGGGCCTTCCTTCTGCGAGGTGCGAGTACGTGTGCGAGTGCGCGTGTAGGCGGGCGCACGGCGGTGCAGTGCGTGTGAATGTCTCCGTGGCGATAATAAGGCCGCATGTGTTTCCATGGAGCGTTTGGTTCACGTCGTCGTAGTGCGCCTTCCCCGCGATGCCGCGGTGTCGTGCTGGGGTGGATCGGGCGGCGGGTTGTCGGCGCGATGCCGGTATCCCGCCGCCTATTCCTTTGCCGCCTCCTCAAGTCTGCGTGCCAGCAGGTGCAGGGCGAGGTCGTCGATGAGGTCGGGGCGGTGGCCCGACCATGTGGCGTTCGGTGCGACGACGACGGGCACTTGGCGGTATCCTGCGTCGGCGAGCTGCATCATCGTCTGCGGATTGCGGGTCAGGTCGATGACGGTGAAGTCGATGCCCAGCTCCGTCAGGCGGCGCTCCGTCGCGGCGCATTGCTGACAGTTCGGTGTGGCGAACACTGTGACGCCCATGGGACCTCCTTGCGCTCTCGTCCGCATGCCGCGCACCATGCGCGGTGTCCGGCGGGTGATAGTCAGCCTACACCGTGTCGGATGCGGCTTGAATCACTAGATATGCCATCGTATCGGCGTGTCTTATCTATATGTAGAGTGCTGAATGACGGTTGGGGGAATGCCTTGCGGGCTGTCGGGGCATGGTGCGAAGGGGTGTGCGGGAGTGTGAGATAGATGACATCGACTTGCATGGAGGCGCGGTGTGATGTAGGTCGGCGTCATCGGTTCCGTCGATGCGCTCGAATGCAGTTTTCGCTGGCCTGGGCGATGTCCGGCGCTGCGGCGTGTCGCCCGTGGCGTCGCGGCATACCGGTGTCTCGATATCCGGACGAGACTCTTTTTACCGTCAATATTTGACACTGTAAAATATGAATGGTATAAAAATTAACGATGGTTCACGATTGCGCTGTCGCGCGCAATCGTGCGCGGTCGCGAACCCGGAATATTCAGAACCCCCTATTGCGAAAGGAGGCGGAGATGGCGTACGAAGACGATGCCTTGGAGCGCATGCACAGAATCATGACCGAAGGCCGCTCCGCCATGGTCGAGAACATGAACCGTGTACATCGCGGCGAGCCGGCCGTGATGCGCGAACTCGCCGTCAAGGGCGAGCGAACGCCAAGCCAGCTGGCGGACGCGACGGGCAACAGCGCGGGGCGTATCTCGGCCATTCTCTCCTCTCTGGAGAAGAAAGGCTGGGCCACGCGCACCATCGATCCGGAGAACCGCCGGAAGGTGATCGTGCGCATTACCCCCGAGGGGCTGCGCCTCGTCAATCTGCACAAGAAGGCCATGGATGACCGCGTGCGATGGGTGTTCGGGCAGATGGGGCGCCGCCGCACCGAGGAGTTCCTCAGCCTGTTCGAGGCCATGATGACCTACATGAGCCTGTGCGGTCCGGGCCAGCCCGTGCCGGACGAGGACGAGATCAGGGCCGCCTTCGAGCGCAACGGCATTCCGTACGAGCCCGCCGAGGATCGCGAAACCGTGCTTCCGGACGATGTGGATGATGAACTCATCATGCATCGGTGCGGGCAGGAGGGCGATGTTGCGGAGGATGGCGCTGCGGATGACGGTGCCGCGAAGAAGAACGATACTGTGATGAATCCTGGAAAGGACCAATCGTGATACGAATCTGCAAATACCTGTCGAAGGCCGAATGGTTCCAACTGTTCGTCGGCCTTCTGTTCATCGTCGCTGGAGTCTGGCTCCAGCTCAAGCTGCCGGACTACATGGCCGATATCACCACCCTGGTGGAGACACCGGGAAGCGAGATGCATGACGTGTGGGTGGCCGGCGGCAAGATGCTTGCCGTGGCGCTCGGCGCCATGCTGACCACCGTCGCCGTCGGTTTCATCACCGCGCGCGTCTCCTCGTCGTTCACCCAGTGCCTGCGCTCCCTGCAGTTCCGCCGCGTGGAGTCCTTCGGGCCGGAGGAGCTCAACCGTTTCTCCACCGCAAGCCTTATCACGCGGTCCACCAATGACGTCACCCAGATCCAGATGTTCCTGACGATGGGTCTGCTCATGCTTGTGCAGTCGCCAATCATGGCCGTGTGGGCCATCGCGAAGATCGCAGGCAAGGGCGTGGAGTGGAGCGCCGCCACAGCGGTGGCGCTGGTGTTCGTCATGGGCTCCGTCGCCCTCATCATGGTCAAGGTCATGCCGAAGTTCCGCAGCATGCAGACGCTGACCGACAACATCAACCGCGTGGCTCGCGAGAACCTCACCGGCCTGCGCGTGGTGCGCGCCTACAATGCCGAGGACTACCAGCAGGCGAAGTTCGACAAGGCCAACACCGACCTGACCGACACCCAGCTGTACACCAACCGCGCCATGTCCGTCATGATGCCGCTCATGAACACCGTCATGAACGGCCTGACCCTCGCGGTGTATTGGATCGGCGCGTATCTTATCGACGCGGCCGGTCTCATGGACAAACTCACGCTGTTCTCCAACATGGTCGTGTTCTCCAGCTATGCCATCCAGGTCATCATGAGCTTCCTCATGATGAGCATGGTGTTCGTGCTGTGGCCGCGCGCCGATGTGTCCGCCAAGCGCATCCTCGAGGTGCTCGACACCAAGCCGCATGTCACCGACGGTTCGCGCACGGAGGGTGCGAGGAACGCGGACGGCACGCCGGTGCGCGGACGTGTGGAATTCCGCGATGTGAGCTTCACCTACCCCGATGCGCGCGAGCCCATGCTCGAGCATGTGAGTTTCGCCGCGGAGCCCGGCCAGACCGTTGCCTTCATCGGCTCCACCGGCTCCGGCAAGAGTACGCTTGTGAACCTCGTGCCGCGCTTCTATGACGCCACCGACGGCCAAGTGCTTGTCGATGGCGTGGATGTGAAGGACTACACGTTGCAGTCGCTGCGCGACAAAATCGGCTATGTGCCGCAGCAATCCGTGATGTTCAAGGGAACGGTGGCCTCGAACGTCGCCTTCGGGGACAAAAGCCAGGCCGGCGTGCTGCCACGAGGCGAGAGCGTGGCTGATGTCGAGATTGCCGACACGTCCACCCCGCAGGGCCGCGCCCGGGAGAAGGAGCTGCTCGCCGCGTCCCACGATGACGACTCGCTGAGCGAGGCGCAGATGGAGGACGTGCGCCAGTCCGTGGCCGTGGCGAAGGCCGACGAATTCGTGACTCGCATGGACGGCACATACGAGGCCGAGATCGCGCAGGGCGGCACGAATGTGTCGGGCGGCCAGAAGCAGCGTCTGTCGATCGCCCGCGCCGTGTGGCGTCATCCGGAGACTCTCGTCTTCGACGATTCCTTCTCCGCGCTCGACTTCCGCACCGATCACGATGTGCGCGAGGCCCTCGCTCGCAAGGCCGGGGACTCCACCAAGCTCATCGTCGCCCAGCGCATCGGCACCATCATGGACGCCGACCGCATCATCGTGCTCGATCAGGGGCGCGTGGTCGGGCAGGGAACGCATAAGGAGCTTCTCGACTCCTGCGACGTCTACCGCCAGATCGCCGAAAGCCAGCTGAGCGAAGCCGAGCTTGCCTCCTGAGGCGGCGGGGCAATCGTAGAAGCGATCTGAGAAGCGATCGCAGAGGCGAAAGACGGCCTGCGGGATGCATGACGCAGGCCGGTCGTTTCGCACATACTCGTGAAAGGACACACAATGCCAGGACCAATGGGTCGCGGGCCGGGGGCCCGGGGAGCGGCGGAAAAACCGCAGGATTTCAACGCCGTCATGGGCAAGCTCGCGCAGTACAGCAAGCGCTACCTGCCCGCCATCGTCATCGCGCTCGTTCTCGGCGCGCTCGGTACTGTCTGCCAGATCGTGGGACCCGACAAGCTCAAGGACATCACCAACGAAATCGTGGCCGGCATGCCGTCGATCGTCAACGGCGTGCCCGTGCTCAACAGCATCGACCTTGCCGCCGTCACCCGCATGGGCTTCACGCTCGTGGCGCTGTACGTGGGCTATGCGCTGTTCAGCTATGCGCAGAGCTGGATCATGGCCACCATCAGCCAGCGCACCGCCCAGAGCCTGCGTGACGACATCTCCAAGAAGATCAACCGTCTGCCGCTGCGGTATTTCGACAACACGAGCTATGGCGATGTGCTCAGCCGCATCACCAACGATGTCGACGCCATCGGTCAGACACTGGGGCAGAGCCTTGGCGCGCTCGTCACGTCAGTCACGCTGTTCATCGGCGCGCTCGTCATGATGCTCGCCAACAACGTCACGCTGACGCTGACCGCCATCGGCGTGAGCGTTATCGGCCTCGTGCTCATGATGCTCATCATGCGCTCGTCGCAGAAGTACTTCGCCCAGCAGCAGCTCGCGCTCGGTCAGACCAACGGGCATGTGGAGGAGATGTACGCCGGGCACCTCATCGTCAAGGCGTATTCGGGCGAGGCCGACTCCATCCGCCGCTTCGAGCGCTATAACGACAGCCTCTACGAATCCGGTTGGAAATCTCAGTTCCTCTCCGGCCTCATGATGCCGTTCATGACCTTCATCGGCAACCTCGGCTACGTGGCCGTGTGCGTGGTCGGCGCGGCGCTCGCGATGGACGGACGCATCGAATTCGGCGTCATCGTGGCGTTCATGATGTACATCCGCCTGTTCACGCAGCCGCTGGCGCAGTTCGCGCAGGCCATGCAGAACCTGCAGCGCTGCGGCGCCGCATCGGAGCGTGTGTTCGGCTTCCTCGAGGAGCCGGAGATGGGCGCCGACGGCACCGGCACCTTCGCCGAGCATCGCGCGCAGATCGAGGCCGGGCGGGGCCAGGCGCACGCCAGCGATGCGTTGGGTGACCGGGCCCGCGGCGACGTGGACTTCGACCACGTGCGTTTCGGTTACAAGCCGGGTAAGCCGGTGATCCACGATTTCAGCGCCTCCGTGAAGGCGGGGCAGAAGGTGGCGATCGTCGGACCGACGGGCGCGGGCAAGACGACGATGGTCAACCTGCTCATGCGTTTCTACGAGCTCGACGGCGGGCAGATCCGCATCGACGGCGTGCCCACCGCGTCGATTCCGCGCTCCGAGGTGCACCGGCAGTTCTCCATGGTGCTGCAGGACACCTGGGTGTTCCAGGGGACAGTGCGCGAGAACATCGTCTACGACAAGCAGGGCGTGACCGACGAGCAGGTCCGGGCCGCGGCAAAGGCCGTGGGACTCGACCGTTTCATCGAATCGCTGCCACAGGGCTATGACACGGTGCTCGACGACAAGGCCGCGCTGTCGGCGGGACAGAAGCAGCTGCTCACCATTGCCCGCGCCATGGTGCAGGACGCGCCGATCCTCATCCTCGACGAGGCGACGTCGTCCGTCGACACGCGCACCGAGGAGCTGATCCAGAAGGCCATGGACCAGCTGGCCGAGGGGCGCACCAGTTTCGTGATCGCGCACCGTCTGAGCACGATCCGCAACGCCGACATGATTCTCGTCATGAACCACGGCGACATCATCGAACGCGGCACCCATGAGGAGCTTCTGGCCAAGGGCGGGTTCTACGCCGACCTGTACAACAGCCAGTTCGCGTCCCTCGTGGCGTGAGGCGTGCCGGAGTGCACGTGTGAAGCGTGCGCGTGCGTGTGAGGCGCGCTGATTAGCCGCCGTTCACGGTAAACCACCGTGAGCGGCGGCTTTTGTGTATTCGATGCTTGATGAAGTGGTTGATGGGCAGGTGCGGTTACCGGATCGCCTGTCGGGCGTCTGTCGGGCGGCGAGGGTGCGCGGTTGTGCGCCCTCGGTGGCGGTTGCCGTGGCGGAGGACGGCTTTTGGTGGGGTAACTTGGACCGAGGGTGCACGATTGTGCGCCCTCGGTGGCGGTTGCCGTGGCGCAGGCCGGTTTCTGGTGGGGTAACTGGGGTCGAGTATGCACGGTTGTGCGCCCTCGGTGGCGGTTGCCGTGGCGGAGGACGGCTTTTGGTGGGGTAACTTGGGCCGAGTGTGCACGATTCTGCACCCTCGGTGGCGATTACCGTGGCATGGGGTGGTTTCTGGTGGGGTAACTTGGGCCGAGGGTGCACGATGTTGCTCCCTCGGTGGCGATTACCTCGCGCTGGGGCGGCTCCATGTCGCCTAATCGCGGTCGAGGGTGCACGGTTGTGCGCCTTCGGTGGCGGTTGCCTTGGCGGAGGACAGCTTTTGGTGGGGTAACTGGGGCCGAGGGTGCACGATTGTGCGCCTGTAAATGATGCCGGTGCGGGTGCGGCGCAGGGGGAATCGTGCATCGGGAAACAAAACGTGCATCGTAAAGCAAAAGAAAAAGGGTTTCGAGTAAAACTCGAAACCCTTGCTGGTCGGGCTGGCGGGATTTGAACCCGCGGCCTCTTCGTCCCGAACGAAGCGCGCTACCAAGCTGCGCTACAGCCCGTCGAACCTCAATGAATATTACACGGATTCAAACACGATGCAAATCGGAGTGTCGTGGTGGCGTGTTCGGTCATTCTCGTGATGCAATCAGACTGTTTGGGGCAGGGCGCTGTGGTGAAGCGCGTCGGACTTATCCGATCCCGAGCAAGAGCGCCCGCTCACTCCGCCCGCTCCGCGATGACTCTGTTCACCCGCTCTCGCGTCGATCGATGGCCGTCATCGGGCGTTGGCTCTCGTCGGTCTGGTTCCTTCAGGCGCTGGGCGAGTGGCCTGACCGATGCAATACTCTGCCGATGGCTCCCGAAGGGGTATGTCTTCATGCCTGGTTACAGCATATTTTCTGCAACGGGGCGGATCGGCCCTATGTGAATTCAATTGTGCGCGATATCGCTTGGCGTGATTGGCCGGCATGCTTCTCCGATCGACTATGCCGAGGGTGCATTGGATTGCGCCTTCGGCGCGGGTTAGGGTCTCGGAGATGGGGGTGCGGTGGGGTAATCGGGGTCGAGGGTGCAAAGCTGTGGATCCTCGGCAGGCAGGGGTAGCCTGGGGCGAAATACCCAAGGCGGCGTAATCGGGAGATGTGAAGGAAACCGCGATTGCAGTTGCACTCAGTTTTCGCGGCTCCCGGGTACGGCGGGACGTGTTGGTGCCCACATTGACACCTTGGGCGTGCGGCATCGCTGATTGCTCCGCGCACCTGATTGAGTCATCGCTCTCGGAGTTGCAAGCTAGGAATTTGCAAACTATCAATCGGTCAGCTGCCGTCAACTTGCTTGTATGTGATGGCGCTAATGTCGATGAATGCTATGGCGCCCCTCCATTCGGTTGGCTGCTGTGCGATTCGGTTGTGAGAAACGGCTGTGCGCCTAGTAAGTACGGGATTCTCCTTGCATGTCTTGGTATGCGAAGAATGCTTGGACGGTAGTATTCATTCGAGATACTATCGTATTTGTCGATGCAGTGTTGCGTCGCTTGAATTTCGAAGGGAGGAAAGTACGATGGGTATTTTGCTCATTGTCCTGATTGTTTTCGTGATGATTTTTGCTGTCAGCGTTCCTGGCCAGATGCGTAAGCAAAAGCAAGCCAATGAGGATCAGGAGCAAGCATATCGCGATGGTTGGCAACGTGCGCTTGATGTTCATGGCATTTTGGCAAACGGGGAAGCTGCGAATTACGCAAATACATGGATTTCTGAACATGGACAGCATGGCTCTTGGATTGCTGGTTTGAAGGGTGTGAGGCTTTCACCGGTATGGGAGGAGGCTTTCCGTTCCGCACTTCAGGCCCATGGAATCGCTCTGTCCAATTCTGATCTTGATGAATTGGGGAAGAATCCATACTCCGGACGTTGATGTATTGAGAATTGGTGCAGAGTCCCAAATCAGCAATGGCCTTTTCGTGATTGAAAAGGCCATTCTTATTGTTCGCGGCATTATTGATATCGGTTGGTTTGACTTCGATTAAGAGAACCATGATCATAATTCTTGAAGTCGGTTCCTGTCTCATTGTGATAGGACAGTGATTAATGTAGCGCGGAGCGACCATCCATGCGGAAGATAGAAGTTGTGACTAGTGGCGATTCTGTGCGTCGTATGGTTCGGACTGATTGTCGCTATCGGGTTGCGATAGTCAGTATCCTGAGTGGTCGTTGACCCAGACGGGAAACGTCTGGTGTGCAAAAGTGCGGAAAGAGTAGTGCCCTGTAGAGCGAAGCAGTCGGTGTCGTGGAGCGGTTGGGGCGGGGTGTTCTTGGTCGAGGGCGCACTGTTGTGCATCCTCGGTGGTGGTTGGGTTTTGTTGAGCGGCCTAGCGTTGGGCTATCTGCGGTTGAGGGTGCAGGATTGTGCGCCTTCGGCGGGGGTTAGGTGGGGAATGTGGCGGTGTGAGTGGGGTAATCGCGGTCGAGGGTGCACGATGCTGCTCCCTGGGTTTGAGTTAAGGCGCCGCGGAAGGATGACGGCGGGAAAATCGTGGATTATGCCACGCGTTGCGCGGTATCGTGGCCGAAACGTAATATGAAGAGGTTCAGAAGGCAGGGCGCCGCTGACGATTTCGCGCGGCGCCGGAAGCCAACAGAAGGCACAGACCAAGCAGCGAGGATATTGTGGCTAACACCATCGAAAACGAAAACAACCAGCCCGCGCCCGCCCAGACGCCGGTAACCCAGGCGCCCGAAACCGCCGAGGAAGCCAAGCAGCGCACCACCCAGAGCACCATCGACCACGCGCAGCTCCTGCTCGACCAGGACGCCGCCATCGCGGGCAAGATCGACGCCGGCGCCACCCTCGACGACGCCATCGACGCGTCCGACCCCGAGGGCCACTCCGAGCAGGTGCAGATGCGCGTGGCCAAGCGCGCCCTTATGCTCAAGGAGGGCATCCAGCCCTACCCGGTCACCCTCGACGTGACCGCCACCATCCCCGAGGTGCGCGCCAAGTACGATGGCAAGCTCGAGGCGGGCGACGAAACCGAGGACGTCGTCGGCATCGCGGGCCGCGTCATGTTCCTGCGCAACACCGGCGGCCTGTGCTTCGTGCAGCTCGCGGCCGGCGACGGCACCACCATCCAGGGCATGGTCTCCAAGAAGGAGGTCGGCCCCGATTCGCTCAAGCAGTTCAAGCAGCTCGTCGATCTCGGCGACCACCTGTACGTGCGCGGCCGCGTCATCTCCTCGAAGACGGGCGAGCTGTCGGTGTTCGCCACCGAATGGCGCATCGCCGCGAAGGCCCTGCAGCCGCTGCCGGCCCTGCACAAGGAGCTCAACGAGGACACCCGCACGCGCAAGCCGTATATCGGCATGATCGCCGACCCGAAGATCCGCGACATGGTGCGTAACCGCTCCAAGGCCGTCTCCTCGCTGCGCCACACCTTCGAGAACCACGATTTCCTCGAGGTCGAGACGCCGATGCTGCAGACCATCCACGGCGGCGCGGCGGCACGCCCGTTCACCACGCATATGAACGCGTTCGACCTCGACCTCTACCTGCGCATCGCGCCGGAGCTCTTCCTTAAGCGCTGCCTCGTGGGCGGCATCGAGCGCGTTTTCGAAATCAACCGCGACTTCCGCAACGAGGGCGTCGACGCCACGCACGCTCCGGAGTTCACGATGGTCGAGGCCTACCAGGCATACGGCAACTACGACACCATCGCCGCGCTCACCAAGGAGCTCATCCAGACTACCGCGATGGACGTCTTCGGCAGCCACAAGGTGACGCTGCTCGACGGAACGGAATACGATTTCGGCGGCGAATGGAAGCAGATCAGCATGTATGAGTCGCTGTCCGAGGCGCTGGGCGAGGAAATCACGCCCGAGACGCCGCAGGAGCACCTGGCTCAGCTGGCCGACAAGCTCGACGTGGAGCGCGACGAGGTGGAGAACCGCGGCAAGCTCGTCGAGCACCTGTGGGAGCACTTCTACGAAGACAAGCTTTACGAACCCACCTTTGTGCGCGACTTCCCGGTCGAGACGTCGCCGCTCGTCAAGGGTCACCGCTCCAAGCAGGGCGTGGTGGAGAAGTGGGACCTGTACGTGCGCGGCTTCGAGCTGGCGACCGGCTACTCCGAGCTCAACGACCCGGTGGTGCAGCGCGAGCGCTTCCTCGACCAGGCGAAGGACTCCCTCGCAGGCGACGAGGAGGCCGGCGACATCGACGAGGACTTCCTCGAGGCGCTGGGCGTCGGCATGCCGCCGGCGGGCGGCATGGGCATGGGCATCGACCGACTGCTCATCGCCATGACGGGTGCCACGATCCGCGAAACCATCACGTTCCCGCTGGTCAAGCCGCTTCGCTAAGACGATGCTTCGCTAAGACGATGTTGCCTGTCCCGGCCACGACGGTCTGGGTGGCCGGGACGGACAGCAGAGGCTAGAACTCGAGGGTGCACAGAAAGTAGCCGACGGCGAGCACGAGGGAGAGGAACGTGGCGTGCCGGAACATGAGCCGGTAGTCGCGTTCGTCGTGGGGGAGCATCGTGTCAGACACAAGCAGCGCGGCGGATGACAGCGCCAGCAGCGTGGCGCAGATACCCGTCGCCGAGCTCTGCAGAACCGTGGTGACGCCCAGCAGCACTGCCGACAGCAGCGCCTCCGCCGCCACGATGATGCTCCCGGCCTGCCGACCGAGCAGCACGACCAGCGTGTTTTTGCCTGCCTGACGGTCGGTGTCCGCGTCGCGCAGGTTGTTGACGCCGAGCACCGCGCAGGCCGACAGCCCGGCGCTGATGGCCCCGCATACGCCCATCGCGGTGATGCGCGATGCCAGCGCGTACTGCGTACCGAGCGTGGCGACGAGGCCGAAGAACAGGAAAACGGCAAGGTCGCCCAGGCCGCGGTAGCCGTAGGGGTGTTTGCCGCCCACATAGAACCATCCGGCCAGAAGGCAGACGATGCCGACGATGAGGAACCACCAGTGGCTGGTGGCGAAGGTGAGCACGAGCCCGGCCTCGCAGGCCAGTGCCGCGAAGACGATGGCTGCGACGAGCACGCTCGAAGGGTCGGTGCCGGAAGCGACGAGGCGCGTGGGTGCCGCCGGGGAATCCGCCTGGGAAGCCGCTGTCGACCCCGCATCGGCCGGGGCGGGGGAGGAATCCGTGCGAGCGCGGTCCGTGCCGCGCACGCCATCGGAGTAATCGTTGGCCAGATTCGCCGCAATCTGCAGGAAAAGCGCCACGAGAAGGCACAGCAGCCACACGAAAAGGAACGCCGGCGGAACATAGGGGAGCCAGAAGCCATGGCCGACATGGCAACCGGGGCCGGGGCACGCCCGGGACTCCCGGAACCGGGATTCGATGTCGCTGATCGCGGCGGCACCGCCGATCAGCACCGGCGTCACTGACAGTATCAGTGTGCGCGGGCGAATTCCGCTCAGCAATTTCATACAACTCCGCTCTCTCTGGTTCCCATGGTACCGCCTGCGGGCGCCGTTGCGGCGTTGCGCCTGGCGGATGTTGCGCGAGAGCCAATGGCACAGAATATATACGGTCCATCGTGCCACATATCGCGCGCCGCGGCATGTCGGCGCTGCGAGACGCGGACGGCGGGCGTTCGGTTGCCGGTCCACGATTGTTCTTGCGTGCTTCCCGGCCCTGCGAGCATGAGGTCCCGGGGCGTCTGTCGATGAAATGTTTACAATGAAGATGAATCCGCGTGGTTCCGGCCTGCGGAGACGGTGCGTGATAACGGAATCATGCGCCGAGGCGGCTTCGCCTCCGCGAAACCGACAAGGAAGCAGCGCGGATGCGATGACGACGCCTCGCCATGTCGAGAGACAAAACACAAATACAGAACATATCGGAACAAAGAAGAGATAGGAAGACGATGTCTGATTCCAACTTCGCTGCGCCACAGCAGCCCGTCCAGCCGGTCCAGCCGCAGCCGGGCCAGTTCCAGCCGCAGCAGCCCAACGCGTTCCAGCCGCAGCCCCAGCAGCCGCAGCCGCAGTCGACCCAGGGGAATGGCCTGCGCAATCTCCTGGTGTCGCTGAACAAGACGATTTTCTCGATCGGTGCCGATCACCCGATCAATATCACGGCGATCATCGGCGCGGTCGCCAGCCTGCTGTGCCTGATCTCGTGCTTCCTGCCCTTCGCCAGCGCCACGGCGAAGGTCTCGTACTTCGGGTACTCCGACAGCACGACGACCGACGCTGTGTCGCTTGCCAACGGCAGTGATAAAGGTGGCATGACCACGTGGGGCACGATTCTCATCGTGTTCTCCATTGCGGCTATTCTCTCCTTCTCGATGCGCAATGTCGCCACGGCCGTGACCATCATCGTCGCCGGCGCCGTGATGCTGATCGACGCCTTCCTTGCGAATAATGACATCCACAAGCAGATTGATAAGGGCCTCGACGATCAGGGCTTTGGCATGTACAGCAGCATGCTGGATATCAGCGTCTCGCTCAAGATTGCGTTCTGGCTTATCATCATCGCCTCGATCGTGGTGATTCTCGCGGGTGTGGCGATGCTGCTCCAGGTGCAGTGGGGCATCGCGACGCAGACCTTCAAGTTCGGCGAGTCCGCGCCCCAGGGCCAGGCTCAGGCGCAGGGCCAGGGTTTCCAGTCCGCCGCGTCCACGATGTTCGCCGGCGCCGCCCAGCCGCAGCAGCCCGCTCCGGCACAGTACGCGCAGCCGCAGCAGCCTGCGCAGTACGCGCAGCCGCAGACGCCGGTCGACCCCGCGCAGCAGCAGAACATGCAGTAACGTTGCGCTGACAGAGGTCTGATTCCCGTTCCGCCCCGCGACCGCCATGGCCGCGGGGCGGAATCGTCTATGAGCGCTGCCCGGCTGAAGCGCGCTGACGCAATGCGGACATGCGTGGTGCAGTATTCCCAGGGCTATCGGAATCCGCAGTATCCGCAGCCGTGGTAATCGCGTTGCGGCGGTGATTGGGCGGCGCCATCGTCTCGATATCGTCACGGTTCCTTTACAATGGGGGTGTACGACTGGCGTCGTTTCTGGTCGCCAATAGAAAGGACCATCATGATTTCGCCGAATACCACGCCTCGGTTTGAAGATCAGCAGTCGGGGAATCAGCCCGGCAGCCAGTGGGGCGATCCGCAGCAGCAGGCCGCGCCCGTCGCGGACCCGTCCGCCTACGCCACCCAGCCGCAGTACGCGCAGTATCAGCAGCCGGCGGCATACCCCTCCACGTCGGGCATCGCGCCGGGTTCCGCGCCCGCCGTCACGCCGGTTCCGACGGCGGGAACCGCATCGAGCAATGACTTCTTCGCCCGGATGGCGCGTATCGTCATCGCGCAGCCGCACCTCTCCCTTGCAGCCCTTATCGGCCTGATCGGGGCGGTGGTTTCCGTCTTCGGCTGCTTTCTGCCGTTCGTTTCGGTTCTCGGCTTCTCGCTCAACTACATAAGCAGCGGCGGTATCTTTGTGGTCGTGCTGATGGTGCTGACGGCCGTCTTCCTGTTTTTCCCGAAGAAGGGATTCGCCATCACCGCTGTTGTGCTGTCGGCGCTGAACGTGCTGGTTCCGCTTACCAGCGTTTCCGGCCTGCCGTCGTTCCATTACGTGTCGATCGGCTTCTACGTAGTCCTCTTGGGGGCTCTGGCCGCTCTGTTCGGCTCGATCACACAGCTGCTGCTGATTACCAAGGGCCTTCTTTCTGCGCCGCAGAGCGGTGCGACGGCGCCTGCCGCTGCGCCCGCCGCGTATGCGGCTCCGACGACCGACGCGCAGTCCGCGCCCGTGCAGTCCGTGCCCGCCCAGTCTGTGCCCTCCCAGCCGGACCAGACCGTGCAGCCGGGCCAGCAGCTGTGACGTATCCGGCGACCGGGGTCCGTAGGGAGCCGGTTGCCGGACGGAGTGGGAGAATCGTATTCCCAGCCAGTTCCCCAACAACAGGCCTAATCTCGGTATCTGTCCCAGATATAGAGGTCTGATCGGCATGGATGCCGATCAAACCAGAAAGGAAGAACATGACATCGCCGAATAATGCGCCGCAGTGGCAGGGCCAACCGGGGCCGAACCAGCAGGGCATGAACCAGCCCGGCCCTAACCAGTACGTGCAGCAGGGCCAGCCCCAGTTCGCCAATTATCCGCAGCAGGGGCAGTACCCGCAGCCGGGTCCGTACCAGATGGGTCCGCAGCCCGCGGGATTCCTCGGCTCGATGGCGCACGTCATCGTCGCGCGTCCGACCATCACCGTCGCTTCTCTCATCGGCATGATCGGCTCGCTGCTTGCGATCATCGGCTGTTTCCTGCCGTTCCTCACGTATTCCTACAAGGGATACGGTAGCTCGTACAGCGTGTCGTACTCGTACCTCGGTTCGGGCATGGGAACGGGCAAGCCGTATTACGGCATCTTCGTGCTGCTGCTTATGGTCGCCACGATTGTTTTCTTCCTGTTCCCGAAGAAGGAATTCTCCGTGACGACGGTGGCGCTCTCGACCACGGCGCTGCTGTTCCCGCTCTATGAGCTCATCGCCCATTCCTCCGGCTATTCCATGGGCGTCGGATTCTTCTTCATCCTCATCGGCGCGCTGGCGGCGCTGTTCGGCGCGGTGGCGCAGATGCTGGCCGTGAACAAAGACATGATTGTCGTTCCGCCGACGCCCTATGCGCCGGCTCCCTACGGCATGCCGGCTCCCGGCCAGGGCCAGATGCCCGGATACGGCGCGCCGAACCAGCCGAACCAGTTCGGGCAGTATCCGCAGCAGAACGGTCAGGGCGGTCCGAACGGTCCGCAGCAGATGCCGCCGCAGGGCCAGCAGTACCCCGGACCGATGGGGCCGCGCAACTAGCGGTTGTGGGGCGTTGTCCCTAAGGCGTCCGTCCATAGCCCTTTCCGATCCCGCGCGCCGCATGACGCGCGGGATCGTCGTATTTGCGTCGTCTTCGCGTCGTCGTCGCGCGCTGTCGCGCGTCGTCGCGCGTCGTCGTGCGGCGTTCGCACAGGGCGCACAAGCGTTGGAGCATGGCGGTCCATCGTCTTATTGCCCATATACAATCTGAAGCATGACATACAAACTCGTACTGCTCAGGCATGGCCAGAGCGCATGGAACAAGACGAACCAGTTCACTGGTTGGGTTGACGTCCCGCTGACCGACCAGGGTCGCGAAGAGGCCAAGCGCGGCGGCCAGCTGCTCAAGGAGAAGAACGTCCTTCCGGACATCGTGTTCACCTCCCTTCTGCGTCGCGCCATCAACACCGCCAACATCGCCCTCGACGAGGCCGACCGCCTCTGGATTCCGGTGCAGCGCAGCTGGCGCCTCAACGAGCGCCACTACGGCGCCCTCCAGGGCAAGAACAAGACCGAGATCCGCGAGAAGTACGGCGACGAGAAGTTCATGATCTGGCGCCGTTCCTACGGCACCCCGCCGCCGGACATCGATCCCAACGACAAGTACGCGCAGAACAACGACCCGCGCTACGCCGGCGATCCCGTGCCGGAAGCCGAGGCGCTGGCCAACGTGGTCGAGCGCGTGACCCCGTACTGGGAGTCCGCCATCGTGCCGGAGCTCAAGTCCGGCAAGACCGTCCTCATCGCCGCGCACGGCAACTCGCTGCGCGCCATCGTGAAGATGCTCGATAACCTCTCCGAGGAGGAGATCGCCAAGGTCAACATCCCGACGGCCATCCCGCTCCTGTACGAGCTTGACGAGAACATGAAGCCGATCAAGCCGCGCGGCGAGTACCTCGATCCCGAGGCTGCTGCAGCCGGTGCCGCCGCCGTGGCGGCCCAGGGTCAGAAGTGAGCTGACCAGAAGTGAGCTGACCTTCGGGTGTCGGTTTTCTGAGATTCCTCCGGGATTCTTCTGGAATTCCGATTCCAACGATTGGGTCGGGCGCCATGTGGCGTCCGGCCCTTTTGCATGTGTGGCGGGGGAGAGCGGGGTGCGCGGTGTAACGGTCGGTCTCGCTGGTCGCTGTGGTGCCAGTGAGAGGCACCGTTGGCGGGTTGGGGCGCGGAGATAGGGAACGGGCGCCGACCCGGGTGGGAGCCGACGCCCGTTAGGAATCACGATGGGAAAATCGTGGATCGTGAATCAGACACTCGCGCGTCCAGCGCCGCGCCCGCCGCGATCGCGCATCACGAGCACAATCGCCACAAGCGCAACCGTGTACAGAACCGCGAGGATCGGAATCAGCGCGGCGTAGCGATGGGTCGCGTCAGAGGCATGCGTGACCACGAACGACGCCAGCTGGTTGCCGGACAGCCCCGCGAACGCCCACGCGCTGAGCGCCAGGCCGTGCACGGTCGACACCGACGCCATGCCGAAATGTTGCTCGAGCAGCACCGGAAGCGTGGAGAATCCGCCGCCGTAGCCCGCGTTCACGAGGAACAGCATCATGAGGATCATCCACAGGATGCCGTTGTCGATCGAATGGAACGCCACCTGCAGAACGCAGACGGCGATCGACATGGCGAAGATCACCACATAGCTGGTCTCGCGCCGGCGGCAGTGGTCCGACAGCGTGGAGAAACCGAGCCGACCGGCCGCATTGAACACCGCGTCGATCGCCAGCACCGTGCTGATGACGCCGGCCGTGGCCGCTGCGAAGGCCGGGGCGTCGAGGCCGGAGAAGCGCGGCATGACGGCGAGAACATCGTGGAGAATATCCTTCTCCTGCGAGATCAGCGCCAGGCCGCAGGTGATGTTGAGGTAGAACGCCACCCAGATGGCCCAGAAAACCGGGCGTCGCATCACCGTGCGGCGGCGCACGCGCGCGGCCGCGGAGTAGACGTAGCCCGCGGGGCGGCGGATGAGCAGGAATCCCAGGAACATCATGACCGCGTACACCACGGACAGCACGTAGAACATGTTTACCAGGCCCACCGTGGAGATCAGCCACGTCATGACGGGGCTGGCGATGGCTTTGGCGAGGCCGAAGCCCGCCACCGCGATGCCCGTGGCGAGGCCCTTGTTGTCGGCGAACCACAGCATGAGGTTCTTCACCGGCGTGAGGTAGCCGACGCCCAGTCCGATGCCCATGATGGCGCCGTAGCAGATGAACACGCCGGGGAGCCATCCGGCCGCGATGCTGGCGCCGGTGCCTGCGAATCCGGCGACGAAGCACACGAGGCTGATCAGCGCGGAGCGGCGGATGTCCTTCTCCACCACGGGGCCGAGGAAGGCGGCGGACATGCCGAGGAAGAAGATCGCGAGGGAGAAGCCCCATTCGATGGTGCTCGGCGCGACATGCATCTGGTCGGCGATCAGCTGCTTGAAAACGCTCCAGCAGTACACGGTGCCGATGGAGATATGGATGAGCAGCGCGGGGACGACGGCGCGCATCCAGCGGTTGTCGAGCGGGGATCGCTCGGGTGCGGTGGCCGTGGAGGCGGGTGCTGTTGCGGTGGGTTCGGGGGTTGAAAGGGAAGACGATGGTGACGATGCCGACGATTCTGCAATCGTGGCGGATGATGACATTCTCTGACGGGGGTTGCGCGCCATATATTCCTCTCCGCAGCGATGGCGGAGATGTCGGGCTAACACCTGCGCATCCCTGCGCGCACGACACTATCAGCTCGGCGCCGTTCCTCCCAGAAGTGTGAATGGCGTCACACGGCCCTGTGAGCGGCGTCACAGAAAGAATGGGGGCGGACCGAAGTCCGCCCCCATTCCCATATGAGGAACGCCGAGCAAGCGCGGCGCAGCCCTAGGCGTTACTCGCGCGTTATTCGTGCATTACTCGTCGATGCCACCGGCGAGAACCGGCGTCGGGTCCTTGGACGGGTCGAAGCCCGAGACGATGAAGACGATGCGGCGCGCCACGCCCACGGCATGGTCGCCGATGCGCTCGTAGAAGCGGGCGATGAGCACGGCGTCGATGGTCTGCTGCTTGGTGCCGTTCCAGCTGTCGGCGTTGACGATGCCGAAGGTCTTGGTGTGCAGGTCGTCGAGCTGGGAATCCTGCTCGATGAGCTTGACGGCCTGGTCCTCGTTGTGGTTCTTGAGAATCTGGATCAGCTCGTCGGCGGTGTGGGAGTCGAAGTCCTGCATCTTCTGGAAGCAGTCGCGGATCGCGGGGTTCACGGCGTTTTCGGGGTAGGCGCGGCGCGCAATCTCGGCGATGTGACGCGCCAGGTCGCCCATGCGCTCGAAGGTCGACGCGATGCGCAGCGTGGACACGACGACGCGCAGGTCGGTGGCGACCGGCGTCTGGCGGGCGAGCATCTCCAGGCACTGGTCGATGATCGATGCCTCGAGCGCATCGATCTTGAAATCGCCGTCGATGACGCTCTGCGCGGCGTCGATGTCGGCATCCAGAAGGGCCTTGCCCGCGCCGTCGATGGCGGCCTTGACGGCGGCGGCCATCGTGTCGAGATCGCCGCTGATCTTGTTCATTTCCTCGGTAAACAGTTCGCGCATGTGAAGTTCCTTATCCTCGGTTGAGTCTCTCCGTCATTCTATGGGAAGACGATGGAGACGACCCGACGCCCTGGTGAACTGACGGTGAATTTACGATGCTGACAGCGCCGACAACTTACCCGCACCGATGGATTCCTTGATGGAACGCCTGGGATACCGTACCGCCGTCCGCACCGCCGGGGGAGAGGCAGCGCGCCGTTATTGATCGCTTCTCATAAAACCGTGCCGCTGGGTGAATTGTGTAAGAATAAACACATCATGGAAACTCTTCAGATTGTGTGCATCGTGCTGGCGGTGGCGTGCATCGCGCTCGCCGCGGCGCTTGTTGTCTCCGTGTTCCGTTCCCGCGCCGACAGGCAGGCGCAGGAGGAGGAAGACGATGATATAGGCGTCGACCTCATCCGCGTACTTTCCTCGCTCGATTTCGAATCCATCGCCGTGGACACGTCCGGTGACGTGGTGCGCGCCACGCCCGCGACCTACCGCCTCGGCCTCGTGCGCAACGACGCGATCGCCGATGACCGCGTGCGCGACGCCATCCGGGCGGTGCGCGAGTCGGGAACCGCGCAGACCTTCGAACTCGTGACGCATACGCCCGCCGATTATGCCACGGTCGGCCTCGATGCGGGCGACCAGCTGCTGTCGGGCGATGCGGCGACGATGCGAGACCTCGGCCTCGGCGAGAACTGGCTCGAGGTGACCGTGACCCCGGCGACTGATGAAATCGTGCTCGTGCTCGTTCTCGACGAAAGCAGGCAGCGGCATTTCGTCGAGCTGCGCGATGATTTTGTCGGCGGCGTGGCCGAACGCCTCAGCGACCCGGCGAACGAAATCCTGCGCCTCGGCAACGAGCTCATCGACGAGCTGGGCGAGGCTCGGTCCGCGGGTGCCGGGGCTCCGAATGCGCAGGCTTCCGGCGCCGGTGTTTCGGGTGCCGGTGTTTCGGGCGCCGCGGCGTCGGCGGTCGAAGACGACGCCAGGGGAATCGTGTTCCAGGCGCGCTATCTGCGCCACCTTGTGTCCGACCTCGTGTTGCTGCTGTCGAGCCAGGGAATCGTCGGCGAGGACGGCGAGGCCGCGCCCGTCAGCCTCGGGGATGTGGTGGACGGCGTCATCGAGAAGGAGACGCCCAGGGCCCGGGAGGCGAAGGTCTCGTTCGAATACCGCCGGCCGGACGCGCCCGTCGTCGTGCTCGGCGACGCACGGCAGCTGTCGGTGGCGGTGGAGAAGCTCGTGGAGAACGCCCTCGAGTACTCGCCCGACGACGCGCATGTGGGCGTGATGGTGGATACCGACGAGACCGGGCAGTACGCACGTGTGCGCGTGATCGACAATGGCCCCGGTATTTCGAAGGACGATCAGGCAAAGGTGTTCCAGCGCTTCTACCGCGGAGACACGAGGCTGCTGCGCCATGGAGGCGAGGACGGGACGGGCCTGGGCCTGTCGATCGTGCGTCATGTGGCGCTGCGCCACCGCGGCACTGTGCGCGTGTGGAGCAAGCCGGGTAACGGAAGCACCTTCATGATCCTGATTCCTTTGGCGAGCACCTTGCAGAAAAACGATGCGGCCGGCGCCGAGGTGCAGTCGGCCCCGCGCCTGGGGCTCGAGGCGGAATCCGAGATGGCCGTGCGGTGATGAGCGGCGTGTGAAAAACACACGGCCATGGCAGAGCGGCGCTCCTTATTCGGCGGACGGCGTGGTGCTATTGGCACCGTCGCCGTCGGTGGCGGTGCCGTCCTTGCCCAGGAGGCGGTAGGTGCTGCGCTCGCGGCGCTCCCAGACCAGCAGCATCGCGCCGATGATCACGCCGGCCGCGCAGGTGATGGCCGCGCGCGGCGACATGACGCCGCACAGGTAACAGACAAGGCACACGATTCCCGCAACGGCCCATACGAGGGTGCCGCCGAGGAACAGTGGGAAGAGGTCCACCCGGACGGGCTTGGGGTCGGGCTTGCGGACGGAGGGGTCCCAGATCGGTGCCAGTTTCATGACACCTACCTTACATCGTGGACGCGGTTCCTTGCGGACCGGCGTGATGGGCAGCCTTGCGGACCAGCGCGGAACGTATGCCGAGCGTACGCGAGTGTATGGGGAGCGTGTAAGGGGCGTGGCGCTCCCGGCTCGTTCCGGGAATCGCGCTAAGGTGGAGTGGTTCACGCGCAGCGATACGCACCGAAGGCAGCAACGATACGAGGAGGCCCTGTGTTCCCGATCAGACCGGTTCCCAAAACGTATTCGTGGGGCTCCGATCATCGACTGCAGGAACTTTTCGGCGTCGGAACCGACGGCCCGCTGGCCGAGATGTGGTTCAGCGGCCACGCCGCTTCGCCGTCGCCGGTCGACGTGGACGGCGAGACCATGGCGCTCGACGAAGCCATCCGCCGCGCCCCCGAGCTGATGGTCGGCACGGCCGTTTCCGAAACCTGGGGCCCCGTGCTGCCGTATCTGTTCAAGATAATCTCCGCTCGCATTCCGTTGTCTTTGCAAGTGCACCCGCTCGATTTCGAGGCGCGCGCCGGCTTCAACCGCGAGAACGCCGCGGGAATCCCCCTCGACTCGCCCGTGCGCTCCTTCAAAGACACCCTTGCCAAACATGAGATGGTGGTCGCGCTCGAGGACTTCGAGGCATCCGTCGGCTTCGCGCCGCGCCCCGTCCAGCTGCGTGCGCTCAACTCCATCGACCACCCGCTGGCCCGCGCCATGGCGCATGAGATCGCGGGCGGCGAATCGGGCGCCGTGTCGATGCACCGCGGTCGCTGGAGCCTGCGCTCGCGGTACGCGGAGGCGCCATCGTTGGTCGACGATTCCGACCTCGACACCGACATGCCCGCCTCGGCGCGCGTCTGGGGCCACACCCAGCGGCGCATCTTCCGTGCCTTCCGTCTCGCCGTCACCGCCGCGCCCGACCAGGCCGAGGGACTCACCGACGCGCTGCGCGCCGCCGCCAGCACATGCGCCGACCGCCGCGCCGGGCGCATCGTCGGCCATGCCCTGCAGGCGGCCGAAGCCTTTCCCGGCGACCCGAGCGTGCTGTGCGTGGCCATGCTCAACGCCGTCCACCTGAGCGCCGGCGAATCCGTGTTCATCCCCGCCGGCACGCCGCACTGCTACCTGCACGGAACGGGCGCGGAGATCATGACCAACTCCGACAACGTGCTGCGCGCGGGCATGACGCCCAAGCACAAGGACATCCCGAACCTGTTGCGCAATCTCAACTGCACGCCCGCGCCGCCGATCGACCCGACCGCGCACACCATGCAGACGCTGCTCGCGCCGAACCTGGCCGTGTATCGCCCCGATTTGCGCGAATTCATGCTGTCATGCGGGCAGGTGGGCACCGACGCCGACAAATGGTGGGGCAAGGTGGCCGGACGCCAGCGCACCACCATGACCACCTACGCGCAGAACGTGGCCCCCGCCACGGCGATTCCCGCGGTGGGCGGCCCCCGCGTACTCGTCTGCGTGAGCGGCCGCGTGCGTTGCACCAGCGACACGCAGAGCGTTGTCGTGGGCAAGGGCGAATCGTATTTCATCCCGGCCTCGGACGGCCGCGCCCGCGTGACCTCGGTCGGCGGCGGCGAGCCCGGCATGTACCTCCTCGCCTCCACCAGCCTGTGATGCGCGTGTTCGCGCGCGTGTTTTCGTAACAATGTGATGGCTTGCGGACATCTTTCGACGATTTCCCTTGATTTTTCCCGATTTTTGTCCGCAAGTCGCTACATTGTTCGCAGGGAAATGGCGTTCGCGGTCGGGGAAAGAAAAGGTCCCGCCCGGAAGGGGCGGGACCGTGAAGTCCGCGGTGGCGTCGAATATGCGCTACGCGCGGCGCATCTGGTCGACCACGTAGTCGATGCACTGCGTCAGCGCCTCGACGTCGCCGGGCTCGACCGACGGGAACACGCCGATGCGCAGCTGGTTGAGGCCGAGCGCACGGTAGCCGCCGCAATCCACGATGCCGTTGGCGCGCAGATGCGCGAGCACCTCGGAGGCGGGGATCGCGTCGTCGAGGTTGACGGTCACGACGCAGTCGGAGCGCGCCGGGCCCGCGGGGACGAACGGCGTGGCATAGTCGGATTTCTCGGCCCAGTCGTACAGGATGCCCGAGGACTGGCGGCAGCGTGCCACGGACCAGTCGAGTCCGCCGTTCGCATTGATCCACTTGATCTGCTCGTTCATGAGAATCAGCGTCGCGATGGCCGGCGTGTTCAGCGTCTGGTTCTTGCGCGAGTTCTTGATGGCCTTGGTCAGCGACAGCATGGCCGGCACCCAGCGCGTGGCGCCCTCGAGCGTGGCGGAGGCCTCGACGGCTTCGGCGCGTGCGATGGCGGCGGGGGAGAGGATGGCCACCCACAGGCCGCCCTCGGCGCCCATGGCCTTCTGCGGGGAGAAGAAGTAGGCGTCGCATTCGCTCATGTCGACGGGCAGCGCGCCGGCGCAGCTCGTGGCGTCGATGATGGTCAGCGCACCGGCCTCCTTCGAGCCGGGGACGCGCTTGACCGGGATCATGACGCCCGTGGAGGTCTCGCTCTGCGGCCAGCAGTACGTGTCCACGCCTTCGGTGAACTCCGGCACGGCGGCCTGGCCATACGGCGCGGTCACGATAACCGGATCCTCGAGGAACGGCGCGCCCTGCGCCTCCTTGGCGAATTTTTCGGAGAACGACCCGCACACGCCGAACGCGGCCTTGCGGTCGATGAGGCTGGCGCATGCGATGTCGAAGAACTGGGAGGCGCCGCCGTTGCCGAGCACCACTTCGTATCCGTCGGGAAGACGGAACAGGTCGGTCAGGCCCTTGCGCACGGATGCGACGATGTCCTTGACGGAATCCTGACGATGGGACGTGCCCATCGGAGATCGCCAGGAGTCGAAAAGCACCTTGGCCTGGTCTTCGCGGATGCGGCTCGGACCCGAGCCGAAGCGTCCGTCCTGGGGAAGCAGATTCTGCGGAATCGTCACTGTAGTAGTCATGGCTCCAACAATAGCGTGGAGAGCCGTCAGGCAAAGCCGGTGGTCTGCGAAAGGCCCACGATTCGCGAGACGCGCTCACGAAAGAGGCATATGGCGACGCGGCCGAGGTGCAATAACGGAACGTCATTGTGGAGAAAATGTGAAAATCGTCGCGGTCCCAAGGCGTCCCGATTGTGGAATCCGTCGTTTCCGGGGCGGAAAACGCGCGGATTCGAGGACACGGGAACTCTGGTAACGATGACGGGGCGGCTGTATCATATGCATCGATGTCAGTCTGGCACGTTACTGACCCTTAACCTCCGGTCATCTGCTCCGGATAGAATCCACAACGTCAGCACAAGTCAGCGAACAGCATTCGGAAACGTAGCAGGAACACAACGACGACCGGCTCGTGGGGCGGCGCGCATCATGCGTGGGCCATGCGCCGGGCTTTTCAAGGAGCACATCTATGGGACATGCGGCTCATAAGGCGGGTCACGCCGAGCGCCAGAGCTTCGCGACCATCCGGGCCCTTGCCTCGATCGGCGGCTCCTCGTCGGCGTCCCCGCGCCATTCCGGGCGCCATATCTCGCATAACGCCGAATCCGTCAGCGCCGAGGCCCGCCATGCCCAGCACGGCCGCGTGCCCTCCGCCATCGCCGAGCACGCTGCGAAATCCGCAACGTCGAAATCCTCCCTGTCCGCCGGCTCCGATGTGGCCGCCGTCGTCGACGTGCGCCGCATGCTGCTGCGGGAACTCAACTCCGCGCCGCTGACACGCCGCGAAATCCGTGAGCGCAACCGCCGCGATTCGCGCAAATCGAACTTCATGATGGCCGGCGCCATGGTCGTGCTCATCGGCTCCGCCGGCACGCTGTGCGCGGCGAGCGCCGCGGGCGTCTTCGACCGCACGCCGCTGGCCGAAGCGCAGGTCGCCTCGCAGCAGATCCTGCCGGCCGACTCCTCCGACGTAACCGGCGACGCCTACGATTCCTCGTCCTCGCGCTCAGAGACGCGTTCCGAATCCGTCGACACCTCGGATTCCACGAGCTGGGACGGCCAGGAAACGATGGGTCAGCTCAAGGTCGTCACGCTCTCCTCGCGCAACCTCACGCTGCCCGAGGGCAAGCAGGTCGCCGACGGCATCTGGAGGAACAACGAGCTGTTCCTCGCCGACCCCTCCGACGTCGACGTCCCCGACAGCGTCGACCACCAGACCGGCGACACCGGCAACTCCTACCCTTACGGCCAGTGCACGTGGTGGGCCTATGTGCGCCGCCACCAGCTGGGTCTGCCCGTCGGATCGTATTTCGGCAACGCCATGTCCTGGGCCGCATCCGCCCGCGCGCTCGGCTACTCGGTCGACAACAACCCGCAGGCCGGCGACATCGTGGTGTTCGCGCCCGGCCAGGCAGGCGCCAGCACCACCTACGGCCACGTGGCCATCGTCGAAGCCGTGATCGGAGACAAAATCGTGATCTCCGAAGCAAATTCCGGCGGCGCGCTCGGCCAGGCCACGTCGCGCACGCTCGCGAATATCCACGATTTCACCTATATCCACAGCTGACACGCCACCACTCCTTACGCAACCGTCACCTCCCGCGCTAAAGTGGGACTCGAGGCACGGCGCGACGACGCGCCGGCATCCAATGACGTAAGGAGTATCCATGACTACAAAGAACGACAAGGCCATTCTGGTCGGCGTGGACGGATCCGATGCCAGCTTCAAGGCCACGTGGTGGGCCGCCAACTATGCCAAGCACGCGGGCCTTATGTTGCAGATCGTGTGCGCGTACTCGCTGCCCAGCTACGCCGCGGTATCCTTCGACGCCACCTACACCGCGATGGGCGATGACGCCGTCGCACATTCCGACGCCGAGGAGATCCTCTCGAAGGCCAAGGCCATCGCCGACCAGCAGGGCGTCGAGGCCGAGACGCTGATCGTGACGGGCGACCCGAGCGCCGTCTTCGTCGAGCTCAGCCGCAACTACAACCTCATCGTCATCGGCAACCGCGGCAAGGGCGGCCTCGCCGAGCGGCTCCTGGGCACGACGAGCTCCAGCCTGCCGGCCTATGCGTACTGCCCCATCGTGGTGGTGCCGTACACCGACGACGACGGAACCGTCATGCATCTGAACAACACCATCAGCCGCGTGGCCGTCGGCTCCGACGAATCCAAATGGGGTCTCGAGGCGCTGCGCATCGCCGCGCGCTTCGCGAACCTCTGGGGCGCCAAGCTCACGGTGATCTCCGCGGTGCCCTCGATGCGCGGCGGCAAGATCGAGGAAGGCGTGCTCGCGTCCTACAAGGATGACCTCAAGACGCGCCTCGCGCCGATCGTGGAGCATTTCCCCGACCTCGACATCGAGACTTCCATCGTCCCGGGCTCCGCCATCGACGCACTGACCGAGGCGAGCAAGGTCAACGATGTGGTGGTCGTCGGTTCGCGCGGACGCGGCGGCTTCACCGGCCTGCTGCTCGGGTCGATCAGCCAGGGCCTGCTGCAGCATTCGGTGTCTCCGGTCTACGTGGTGCCCCGCAAGTACGTGGAGGCCGCGGAAACCGAGCTGGCCAAGGCGCCGAAGTCCCCGGCGGACGTGCCGTCGGTGCCGGTCGAGAAAATCGAGGGCGTCGAGCCGGTGTCCGTGCCGACGGCGTCGCAGAACGTGGCGGAGAGTGTGGCGGAGACGATCGATCCGGCCCAGCACGAGTGATGCGCAGCGGCGTGTCGCCACGATGATGCGGCGTGTCGCGGCGCGCGGCACTGCGCCGGTTGCGCTGAACGCGATCTATGATGGCCGGGCGCGTGACGTTCTGGGTATGCTGGTCATGCCACACGTCCCGCGTCCGGCCGTTCGCATTCGTGGCGCCGCCGCGGGATTCGCATGCCGGGGCCGCATATGTGGCTCCGGGACGTACGAACGAACTTACGAAGACTTACGAAGGAGTCATATGTCGAGGCTGTGGGTTGAGAAGAACAAGGACGGTTCCTGGGACGCGTTCTCGGACGATGGCGCGCATATCAAGTTCGGTCACAGCTCCGACCGCGGCGTGTTCTCGCCCGGCGACCTGACCAAGATCGCGCTCGCGGGATGCGCCGCGCTGTCGAGCGAGAAGGCCGTCGAGAGCGCGCTGGGCGAAGGCAAGGGCGCGCGCATCGTGGTGGACGGATCGTATGATCCCGACAGCGATGCCTTCACCTCTTATGAGGAGCAGATCGTCGTCGACGCCACCGAGGCCGGCCTGTCCGAGGAGGACGCGAAGAAGCTCGCCGAGCGCGTGCGCCGTCACATCGAAAGCGGCTGCACTGTCAAGCACACCTATGAGCACGAGACCCCCGTGCGCATGAGCATCGACGTGCGCCACTAAGGCGTGCGCGCCAACGCTTTCGTGCAGGCCCCGCGGGACCTTTGCGGACTCTCGGGGCCCGCATGACCATGGCGCACCTTTCGGACGGGATCCGGATATTCCAAGGTGACCGGATATTCCGAGGCGAAATCGTTGCGAACCGTCCCAAACGCGCGCCGCTCCCGGCATTCCGGCGACGACAAACCCGGCGAGAAACAGCCACAAAAACAGATTGACGGTGGATTGACATATGGCGCTTACCCAGGAAGAACTCGACAGCATCCGGTCGCGCATGCCCGCGCGGCCCCAGACCGACATCCCCATGCCCTATGAGGATCTCGTGCGCAAGATCATCATGGAGGGCACGCTGAAATCCGACCGCACGGGAACCGGCACGATTTCCCTTTTCGGACAGCAGATGCGCTTCGATCTGAGCGAATTCTTCCCGCTGCTCACCACGAAATCCGTGTGGTTCAAGGGCGTGGCCTACGAGCTGCTGTGGTTCCTCAAGGGCAGCAACAACATCGGCTGGCTCGTCGACCATGGCGTGCATATCTGGGACGAATGGGCCGACGAGAACGGCGACCTGGGCCCCGTCTACGGCGTGCAGTGGCGCAGCTGGCCCGCCCCGACCAAGGACGACCCCAACCGCACCATCGACCAGATCGCGAACGTGGTGAACCTCATCCGCACCGATCCGGACTCCCGTCGCATGATCGTGACAGCGTGGAACCCCGCGGAGGTCGAGAACATGGCCCTTCCGCCGTGCCACGCGCTGTTCCAGTTCTACGTGGCCGACGGTCGCCTGAGCTGCCAGCTGTACCAGCGCAGCTGCGACATGTTCCTCGGCGTGCCGTTCAACATCGCATCGTATTCCCTGCTCACCTGCATGATGGCGCAGCAGACGGGCCTCGAACCCGGCGAATTCGTGTGGACCGGCGGCGACTGCCACGTCTATGACAACCATGTGGAGCAGTTCCTCGAGCAGCTCTCGCGCGAACCCTACCCGTACCCGACGCTCGAGATCGACAAGGCCCCGAGCATCTTCGACTACAGCTACGAGGACTTCCACGTCATCAACTACAGGCACCATCCCAAGATCGCCGCGCCCGTCGCGGTGTGAGGCGGTGCGAGGCGGAACGGCGCGCGGCGGCGTGGCGGAAGGCTTACGATGCTCCGCCCGCGCATCGTTTCGCCGGGCGTGTACCGCGCATGCGGACGATTCCCATCGTCTGTTAGGGAAACGACACGGACCGATGCTAGGATGATTCCCTAGTTTGTGTCCCGACCGGACGGCCGGGTTACCTAAGGAGTGAATACCGACAATGGAGCATGACAGTCACAGTCGCACGGACCATCATGAACCCAAGCCCGGTTTTTCCGGGCACCTGAACCATGGCCGCGAGCTCGGCGACGACGACCTCTACGAGGATGAAGAGGAATACGACGAGTTCGACGGCGATGACGAGCCGAAACGCACGTGGGTGAACCTCATCTGGGCGCAGGCGCATACGCCTGACGGCGGGGAGGGGATCGGCCTCGACGGTGGCATTCCGTGGCATCTGGGCGAGGACCTCAAGCATTTCAAGGCCCTTACCGTCTCGCATCCCGTCATCATGGGGCGCAGGACGTGGGAGTCCCTGGGCGGCAAGCCGCTGCCGAACCGCGACAACATCGTGATTTCCTCGGACCCCTCCTTCCGTGCGCCCGGGGCCATCGTGATTTCGTCGCCGGAGGCGGCGCTCGAATGCGCGAGCCAGTCCGCCATTCCGGATGACGGAATGGATCATTCCGAGATCTGGATCATCGGCGGATCCACCGTTTTCCAGGAGATGATGGAGAAGGCCGACCGCGCCTACGTGACGCAGGTCGACGCCACCTTCGACACCGACACCCATGCGCCGACGCTTGTGGGCGATTGGGCTCTGGAGGATGAATCGCCATGGATGACGCCCGCGAAAGACGAAGGCATCCCGCGTTTCCGCTACCGCGTGTATCGCAAGATCGAAAAGAACGACGACGAGGACTGAAAGCCGAAAGCCGAGAGAACAGAGGGAGGCATATGGCCGGCCGCACCGATTCGCAGAACCTGGAGGACGACCCGCGCTACACCATCACCACGGTGTGCACGGGTAATATCTGCCGTTCGCCGATGGCGGAGATCATCCTGCGCAAATACGCCGAGGACGAGGGCCTCGCCGACAGCGTGCGCGTGATGTCGAGCGGCATCAGCGACGAGGAATACAGCCATCCGATCGACCCGCGCGCCGTGCGCGTGCTGCGCGCCCGCGGCTACGAGATCCCGAAGCACCATTTCGCGCATGCCATCACGCGCGGCGAGATCGACGCCACCGACCTGTTCCTGCCGATGACGGCCTCGCATATGCGCTCGCTTCTGCGCATGCTGCCGCCCGAGGACCGCAGCAAGGTGCATATGTACCGTTCCTTCGACCCGAACCTCGCCACGCCGGCGCCGGGCAAGGAATACGAGATCGACCTCGTGGATCCGTGGTACGGCGGGCCCGAGGATTTCGAGATCGCCATCAACCAGATCGAAGAGGTGGCGCCGTATATCATCGACTGGGTGAAGGGCGAGATTTCCGCCTGAGTGGTTTTCGGCTGGCTTCCTGCACATGCATCCATATGCCCACGAATGCAAGCTCATCGAATGCACACCGAAAAGGGGCTGGTGCATATGCTTCAAGGGCATGTGCACCAGCCCCTTTCTCTTGCATGGCGTTGGGATATGCGCGTGCTGCATAGAAAATCGTCTGCCGGATCCCCGTGCGAGGATTCGGCAGACGATGGGGCGGGTGAGCGGACAGGCTAGCAGACTACTGATTGTTGTTGTCGAGTTCGGCCTGGAAGTCAGACAGCTCCTTCTTGGCTGCATCGATGTCGCCGCTGTAGAGGCGGGCGCTCAACGCGGAGCTAAAGGAATAGATCTTCGACGACGTCGAAGAGATGGCCGCATACACTTCGCTGCTCGACCTCGAATTCTGTGAATACTCGTTCGAACAGATGGACGACCATTCCGAATAGTCGCTTGCCGCATCCGGATCATTCAGAACGCCGTTGTACAAGGCATCGCGCAGATCATCCAACAAACCGTTATAGACATCGTCTAGGGTGTCATCCAGCACTCCGTTGTAGAGGTCATCGTCGATGGCGTCGATATCGGAATACATGTCATGCGCGCTCTTGCCTGAAGACAAGACAGCATTGGCGTAGACGGCGGCATCCTGACGGTACAGGAGCAGAGTCTTCTCCGTTTCGCTGGTGATGGTGTCGTAGAAGGCCTCGACCTCGCTGGCGTTGGCCTTGTAGGAGTCGTAGTCCGAGATCTTTGAGATCAGGGCGTCCTTCTGAGCGGTCAGCCTGGTGATGAGATCGTTCTCCTGCGCTTCGGAAATGCTCTTCAGCGAGGCCTCATCGGTGATCTTCGTGGGATCGAGCGATGCATCCGAGGCAGCGGACGTGGCGGTTTCCGTGGACGTGGCCGTGGACGTTTCGGTTCCCGTGGACGTGACCGTGGACGTTTCGGATTCAGCGGAGGATTCGGACTTCTGGGCATTCACCGCCATGACGTTCGGCATGCCGACGATGAGGGCGATCACCGTGAGTACGATGCCGATGACCGACAGGATGCGCGGCTTGTAGTGGGAGTTCTTCTTCTGCGTCATCACCAGCGCGGCGATGCAGGTGCCGAGCGAGATGAGCGCCAGCAGTATGAACAGCAGCATGAACAGCGCGCTATTCCAGCTCTTGATCACGATTGCCAGCACCAGGAACACCACGGCGAAGGCGAAACCGCCAAAACACATGATTTTCTGCAGGATTGTGGCAGGCTGTTGCGGCTGTTGCGGCTGTTGCGGCTGTGGGGCGGCGCCGTTTGCCGTCGGGACGGAGCCTTGCGGAGGCACGGTACCCGCGCCGGTCGGTGCGGCTGCCGGCTGTGCACCAGCCGGCGCACCAACGAATGCTGCACCGACCGCGGGTTGATTGCCGGCGGCCATCGGCATCTGCGTGGTCGGAGCCTGCGCCGTTGATGTCTCATTGGGCGCAGGGGCCTGATTCGCCGCCGGATTGGTTGCGGCCTGCGGCGTCGATGCGCCGATTCCATTCATCGGATTGTTCTCTTTCATCGGTTTCCCTTTCATCGGTTTCCCTTTTCCTTTTTTGCAAGGATTCGACAGACCATTTTTGCTGGTCGGCGTCGGTCAGCCTTGTCAGGATGGGGACTTCGGTCGGGAACCGTCGTCCCCGTCCTGACACCGGCTGTTAGTTTGCACTCACGCCAGCGGCTGCCAGCTTTTGACTGATTCGGGTGGTGACCTCGACGTAATACTGCCAGTCTTCTGCGGAGAGGGAGTTTTCGTCGACGGCCTGCATCTTCGTCGCCCAATCGGCGTACTGGGACATCATTGTTGAATAGTCCTGGAGCATGCTCGCGGGGTTGTCGCTCGTGGAGTACTTCTGCATGAACGCGATGTACTGGTCCATGAACGCCTCATAGGAGTCCATCATTGCGCGGAAGTCTTCGGAAGAAGTCGTTGGGGCGTTCGTCGCAGTGGTTTCCTCCGCAGTGGGTTCCTCCGTGGCCGCTTCGGTGGTCTGCTCGGCGGTTTGCGTTGGCTCGGATGTCTCGGTTTCCGTTTCTTTGGATTCGGACGATTCCGTGTCATTCGCCGCGGAGGAATTCATCTGCTGCACTGCTTCGTGGCTTGCATCGAGGTTTTCTCTCTGCTCGGTCATGGTGGTGTTTGCGATGCCAACGGGCAGGGCGATGATTGCAAGGATGATGCCGATTTTAGCGAGCTTGCGGCCGCTGAAGTCTTTGTACTCCTTCGTCATCTCCCGGCCCACGATGCAGGCGATGATGGCGATGAGCGCAAGGGCGAAGAGCACGCCGGTGCTCCACTTTTTCACAAAGAAGGTGAGCAGAAGCAATACCAGGCCGAGGGCGAAACCGCCGTAGCATAGGTATGCCGGTATTCCGCTGACCGTAGTGGTGGCGCTGTTCTTGGGCGCGTCGTTTTGTGGCATGCCGTTTTGTGGCGCGCCGTTCGTCCCATTCGCAGGATTGGTGGTGTTTTCCATTTTTCTTCCTTACTCTCTCGGGGTTTTGCTGTTTTTGTTACGGGCATCCGTCGTAGCGACGGCGTGATCCATTCGAGTCATCGGGGTGCTCGGATTCTTTGACGCGGTGTCCGAAGCTCCGTCGCGAGTCGAATGTGATGCACTGTTTTCCCCTGCATCGTCGCCAGACGCTTTGTCGAACGCTCGTTTGCCGTGCAGGATGGTTGTTGCCAGTTTCTCGAACATGATGCTCATGTCCTTTCTGGCGCTACAGTTTCCGGACGGGCACCGCTGAGCGGCCGATCGTGTCATGTGATCTCCCGGGAGGTAGCGTCATAAAGGGCGATGTTTATTTCGCGGATGCGTCCCTCCTCGTCGTGCTGCGAGTGACTCCAAATGAATGAAATCAAGGTCTCTTCGAGCCGTAAATTCATCGTGAAACACTAAAAACAAACCGTCAATGGTATAATGTGTTATAAAACGGTTGAAATCTATGAGAGAAATAAGTTATGGATGATATAAGCCAAAGACGCGCGGCGATATGGCGGATGCGCCTGAAACGGTGCATGGACGAGCGGGGACTCACTCAGCTTGCCTTCGTCAGCCAGCTCAACAGGCAGTTCCTCACGAAGTATCACCAGAAGGACATCAGCCGCTGGCTGAACACCGGCAATCGCACGGCCTCCGGTGTCATCGGATTCCCCAAATACGAGACGATGATGCTCATCGCTGAGTTTTTCAACGTGGACGTGGGATACCTGACCGGCGAATCCGATGAAGAGACCTTCTCCATGCAGCGCGCGTGCGATTTCACCGGGCTTGACAGCACGGCGGTGCGCAACATCCGCGACTGGACTGGCGCCGGTGCTTCCTGCGGGGCGAAGGACGGGAACGTGGGCGACTCTCAGGATGGTGTTGACGACACTCTCGACGGCGGGGCGGCGGATGCTGACATGGCGCCGAGCGATGCTGATGATGCGGCTGCGCGTGAACTCCGCAGACGCACCATTGATGCCTTTCTGGGGTCGGAGGAATTCCCCAAACTCGTGGGGAACATGCTTACATTGTGCGAAATGTCATCCATGTGGCGGGATTCCCCGGAGAAATTCGCGTCTGTGATGGCCTCGGTGGCCGAAGAGAGCGATTTGCAAGCGGGATTCACGGCGGAACTCATGGTGAACGCGTTCTATGGCATCGCCAACGTGTCGTTCCAGCAGCTCCTGCATAATGCCTATCCCATTCCCGACCGTTCCAAAATCAACGATCTCGATGACGGTGCTGCCGATGATGGCGATACATCTCGCTCCGGCACGTGAGCGCTTGAATCAGGCTTGCGTTTTGCCGGACGAGCGGGTGTGGGTGGCTGGATGGGGGTGTATGCCACGGCCGGTGATGTTGCATCTGTGCTTATGGCGGTGTTTTCCGCCGCCATAAGGGCAGATACAGGGTTATAGGACGAAAAGTGTGTCTCTTTTTGTTTGGGTCGCCTTGATTCTGTAGGCGTGTCGCGGGTTTGAGTTCCTCCGGTGGGAACTCGGAGCCCGGACGGAATGTGTGTCCGGAACGGGCCGGGAGACGTTGTGGCGCCTGGGCCGTGGGGCGTTCGAGTTCGGTTGGGACGATTGTCGGGCGAACTCACCGGACCGCCCCGGCACGCCCGGAAACAGGAGACGATCCCGGACGGGACCGGACACACAATGTGTCCTTCAACCCCAAATCGTCTAAAGCGGGTGCCGCCACACCCGCCTAACGCCATCTCGGAGGGAAAACCGCCGAGAACCCAGCCTAAATCGCCTAAAGTGGGTGTCGCCGCACCCGCCCAAGCCCATTCAGACGCCAAACCAAAGCAAAACCGACCCCAAATCGCCTAATGTGGGTGCCGCCACACCCGCCCAACGCCATCAGCGGGAGCGGGGACGGGGGCGGGGACGACGGGTACGGCACCGGCATCGAATAGAACGAGCTGCACTGCGCGGCATGACACCCGTGGGGGCTGCCTCGACACGCCCGAAAACAAGAGACAGTCCCAAACGGGACCAGACACACATTTTTTGTCCTATAACCCGTGGTCTGGGCTGCGCGGCCTAGTCTGCGCCGCGGAATAAGGAAGGGGCCGGATGTCTTGCGACACCCGGCCCCACCCGTTTTCTTTGGTCGAAGTGCCGAAGCATCTCAACCACTTTCAGTATAGGGGAATCGTGCCGGTCCGCGCAGGATTTCGCTGTGCGCGCAACGACATCGTGTTACTCGATGTCCGCAGTGGCTTGAGATTGGCGGGGGCTGGCTCTCAATCCGTAACAATGTGATGGCTTTCGGACAGAAATCACGATTTTTCGGCCCGAAAACGCCCGATTATGTCCGTAAGCCATCACACTGTTCTGGGAATGGGAACACTGTGATGGGTTGCGGACACGGGCGGGCTCCGCTCATAACGGTGGCCCTTGCTGGTCGCTGGTGTGCCAGTGAGAGGCACTGTTGGGGTGGGTGGCGTTGGGAATGCTGGGTTTTCCCGGCAAGAGTGGGTCTCGTTGGTCGTTGCAGTGCCAGTGAGGGGCACCGTTGCCGTCGGCGGAAAAAGAAAAACCCCGCCGAAGCGGGGTAGTGGTGGCTCCGAGCGGCATCGATCCGCTGACCTCACGATTTTCAGTCGTACGCTCTACCAACTGAGCTACAGAGCCATTGAACAAAAAACCCAGGCGAACCTGGGTTCTTTTTCGCGACTCCGGCCGGACTTGAACCGGTGACCTCCGCCGTGACAGGGCGGCGCTCTAACCAACTGAGCTACGGAGCCAACTCGTTGCTGCCTTGCGTCAGGCAACAAGAGAGATAATACAGATGACCTGTCGGTTACGCAAATCGAAGCGGCAAATTCGTGGGTTTACGGCGTGTCGCGTTTGGTGGCATCGTGTAAGAACCGCGGAATTTCAACGATTTTCCGGCAGTGCAGGAAACAGCCATCGGCGTGTCGCGGAGGCGGTCATCGGGCTTGGCTGCCATTGCGCGACGAGAAAAGGTCGTGGCAACGAAAGAACCTCCGGTGCCGACAGTGGGGCATCGTGGTGGCGTGACGGTAAGATTCAGACAGCATGTATTCGAATCCCAGGATGGAATGATGACCGCAGAAACCGCATCCCCCGAACCTCTCGACTCCGCCGAGCCTGCCACCGACCCCGCAGCCCCGGCCCCCGCCCCGTATCGCCGCGAGGTCGTATCGTTCGTCCGCCGCTCCTCGCATCTCGACGGCCGCCTCGCCGCCGCATGGGAGCGCTACGCGCCGGACTACCTCCTCGACATCCCGAACGCCGGGCGCGACCTCGCCGTCGACCCGGCCTTCCGCCTTACGCGCGAGTACGTCGCGGAGCAGTGGGGCGCGGACCGCCCGCTCGTCGTCGAAATCGGCACGGGCCAGGGCGAGAACATCGTGGCCGCCGCCGAGCGCGAACCCGACGTGAACTTCCTTGCGCTCGAGGTCTACGACCCCGGCGTGGCGCATACGTTGCTGCGCGCGGGCAAGGGCGGGCTGCATAACCTTCGCGTCGCCCAGGTCAACGCGCCCGAGCTGCTCGCCGTGTGCGAGAAGGGCCTGCTCGAGGAGCTGTGGACGTTCTTCCCCGATCCGTGGCCGAAGATGCGGCATCACAAGCGCCGCATCGTGCAGCCGGCGCTGGCGCGCAGCGTGCACGAGGCGCTGCGCCCGCGCGGCCTGTGGCGCATCGCGACGGATATCGACGATTACGCGCTGCATGTGCACGAGGTTATGGACGACGCGCCGGGATTCGAGAACTGCGGCACGCGCACGGTGCAGCTGGCGACGGAACATGTGGGCAAGGGCGATGCGGAGCGAGCCGCCGACCTGCCGCATGCCGGGTTCCTCGAGTCCGAGCGCTTCGAGGGGCGCGTGCTGACGAATTTCGAGCGCAAGGGGCTGGATGCGGGTCGCACGATTCACGATATGACCTATCGCGCCGTGTAGGCGGTGACGTCCGGCGGCGCCTGCCGACGCGTGTTTCGCGACACGCCGAAGGGGAATCGCGCGTCTGATTTGCACTTATCGCGGCAGATGCGTAGACTATCCCTTCGTCCGCCCCCTTCGTCTAACGGTTAGGACACCAGACTTTCAATCTGACAACGAGAGTTCGACTCTCTCAGGGGGTACGATCTGACTCCGGGCCACGGCCCGGAGTTTTTCATATCGCACGGGCGATGCGAGCGAGACATGATCCGCCCGTCGTCCGTCCCGCAATGATGCACGGTCCGTCTGACGCGGTATGGAAGGCGCTCGGAAGAAACTTTCATGTCGCGTCCATCGTGCGTCCAGCGTGCCGCGCTACCGTTGCGGTATCGCGGTGCATATGCACCGGCATGAAGGAAAGGAATTCCGTGAGCACACTGCCTAGGGACCCTGCGGCCCGCAGGCGCATCTACCGGCGGCACCGCATCGTCGCGGCCTGCACGCTGTGCCTGATCGTCGCCGCCATCGTATTCTGCGCCGCGCGGGTCCACGATTTCTTCTCCTCGCGCGCGCATGCGTCGCAGGCAGCGGCGCAATCGTCGCAAACCGCCGGCACCCAGGGCGCGGACGCCGCCGACGCTGCGGATCCCTCCGGAACCGACGCCACAGCCGTCGATTCCGCAGATCGCGCAGCCTCAGCCTCCGCCTCACCGAGCCCTACGGAAACCGACCTCACCGCCTCGCTCGGCGATGACCTCGACGGCATTTTCGCCGGTGCGGACTACGCCGTCAGCGTCACGGACCTGAAAACCGGCACGCCGCTCGTCTCCATCTCCACCGACGAGCAGTTCACCGCCGCCAGCACATACAAGCTGTATGTGGCCTACTCCATGATCTCCGCCGTCGAGAGCGGCCGCACCACCTGGAATTCCTCGCTGAACGGCACCACGCTGTCCGCCTGCTTCTCGACCATGATCGTCGACTCCGACAACGACTGCCCCGTGGCCTGGCTCGAGCGATATGGCTTCGACTCCGTGAACGAGGAGGTGCAGGCCGCCGGTTTCACCGGCACGAATATCGAGGACGGCAATATGCTGACCACCGCCTCCGACCTCACCGACTACCTGACGCGTCTGTACGGCGGCACGCTGTACAGCGACGGGTCGCGCCAGCGCCTGCTCGAATGCATGGAGACGCAGATCTACCGTTCGGGCATTCCCGCGGGCATCGGCGAGAACGGCACGGTGGCCGACAAGGTCGGCTTCCTCGACGGGCTGCTCCACGATGCCGCCATTGTGTACAGCGACAAGGGCGACTACAGCATGGTGATCCTCACCGACGGGTCGTCGTGGGATGCGATCGCCGAGGCGGCGTCGACGATTTACGACGCGCTGTGACGGTTCGCGCCGTCGCTCGTCGACGCCGAATCGCTCGTCGACGCCGACGAGCGTCAGGCCGATTCGTCCGTCAAACCGAGGCGGCGCTGCTCTCTCAGCCAGATGGACTTCGCCGGGTCGACGCTGCGCTTGCGCAGATACCACTGGTACTGCGGGTAGAACGTGTGCAGCAGCGGGTACATCGTACGGAAGGCCACCTCGGGCTTGAAGAAACGGCGGTGGTCCGGATGCGCGGCGAAGGTGTTGCGGAAGCGGCGCATATATGCGTTGAAGCTCTTGGGGGAGGAGTCGATGCGGCGCGCCGACATGGCCGTCACCATATTGGGGCAGTACACGGTGCGCAGGCCGTCTCCGATGAGATGGAGCGAGATATCGATGTCCTCATGCATGATGTCGGCCTTGTCTCGGCACACCTGCGTGCGGATCTGGCGCCAGGCGGTGGCGCGCAGGGCCATGTTCGAGCCGAAAAGCAGCGGATGGTCGCCGTCGGCGCGATAGATGCGGCTGCGCACCTGGTTGTCGCCGCTCAGGCCGACCGCGCGCAGCGGCATGTCGTAGTACGCCACGGGGCCGGTGCAACCCATGGCCGTCGGGTCTTCGGTGAAGACGCGCGACACGGTCTCCACCCAGTCCGGGCGCAGCATGCAGTCGGCGTCGAAACGGCCGAGCACGTCGCCGGTGGCGCGGTCGAGGCCGTAGTTGCGCGTGGGCACGAGGCCCTGCTCGGCGTCCTGTTCCATGAGGATGATATTCGAGTCGGGATGCGCCTGCATGAAGCGCTTGACGATGTCGCGCGTGTCGTCGGTGGATTTGTTGTCGACGACGATGATCTCCTTGGCGGGCATCGTCTGGCGCACGCAGCAGGTGAGGCAATCTTCGATGCGTTCCGACTCGTTCCACGCCGGTATCACCAATGAAACTGAAAGCATGCTTTCAGGATACCGGGTATGCCTGATGAAGCGGTGCATGGACACGGGGATCGGGGCGGAGTGGAGTGGAGTCGGCGCCCCACCCCTCCGGACGGCGCCCCTCCGCCACGGCGATTCGGCGAAGGCGAACGGCTGCCGCGGCGCTTGGTGCATCGTGATGCCATAATGAAGCGTATGGATTCCGAAGAAGAAAACGAGGCCAAGACCTCGCAGATCGATCTTGCCTCGCTGTTCCCCGGAAAAGGCGATGCACGCAGGCCGCCCGAGTGGTTCGGGCGCGGTCTGCTCTACGCCGCCATCGCGGTGTTCGTGAGCATCTGGGTGTGGAACGCATGGGATAGCGTCAAGCCCGTCGTGCTCATCGTGGTCATCTCGGTGTTCCTCGCGCTGGCCATGGAGCCCATCGTTATCCGCCTCGTGCGCCACGGCTGGCGGCGCGGCGCGGCGAGCGGCGTCACGCTGGTCGGCGTCCTCATCGTCACGGTGGCGTTGCTCGTCGTGTTCGGCAAGATGTTCGTCGACCAGCTCATCGCCATGCTCAACTCGCTGCCCGAGACCTACAGCACGCTCCAGCAGTGGGTGAGCGACCGCTTCAACATGAAGATCCCAGACATGAACAACCTCGGCGCCACCGTGCTCGACTGGGTGAACACGCATAACATGGCCGACTACGCCGGCCAGGCGTGGGCCTATGTGGTGTCGCTTGTGGGCGGCATCTTCACCATCTTCACGGTGCTGCTCGTCACCTACTACATCTCGGCATGCGGCCCGAAGATGCGCAAGTCCATCTGCAAATACGTCTCCCCGCATTCCCAACGCCGCTTCCTCGTCACGTGGACGGTGCTGCAGGACCAGATCTCGAACTTCCTGTACTCGCGCATCATCCTCGCCGCCATCTCCAGCGCCTGCATGTCGGTGTTCCTTGTGAAAATCGACGCCCCGTACTGGCTGCCGCTGTCTCTGTTCTGCGGCCTGGCCTCGCAGTTCGTGCCCACGATCGGCACGTATATCGGCGGCGCCATCCCGGTTCTTTCGACGTGGGCGACGCTCGGCACGAAATACGCGGTGATTGTGATCGTGTATATCTGCGTCTACCAGCAGATCGAGAACCTGCTGCTCTCGCCGAAGATCTCGCAGCGCACGATGGACCTCAACCCGGCGGTCGCGTTCCTCGTGGTGGTGCTGTTCGGCTATCTGTTCGGCGCGCTCGGCGCGTTCCTCGCGCTGCCGGTGTGGGCGTCGATCCAGGTGCTGTTCCGCATGTACACGAAGCAGTACGACCTTGTGGATTCGCCGCTTCTCAACGATGCCAAGCCCGTGCGCAAGTCCGCGATGGTCATGGGCGCCGAAACCATCGGCGAGCATGTGATCAAGCCCGTCGCCGACCGCCTGCCGCGCGCCGTGCGGGGCAGCACGAACCACGTGACGGTGGAGGACGAGTACCAGCAGATGCTGCGAGACGAGTTCGACGCCGCCGGATTCAATCAGAACGATTCCGATACGGACCGCGATGCCTCCGAAACCGTGGCGATTCCGCAGGCCATGCCGGCTGCCGGTGCCGCGGATTCCGCGGCGGGCGCGGCGGGCGCGAATGGTGCGGACGATGCCGCGCCGGGGTATGATTCCTACGATTCGCTTGACGCGGGCGTGTTCAACACCGACGTGACGGAGGCGCTGCGCCGACGCAACGAGCAAGGCCCGGCGCCCGAGAAGTCGAAGTTCCGCCGGGAGGCGTCGGATGTCGCGTCGCGCTACGATGGCGATGACGCGGGGTCCGCCGATGCCGGCGCTCAGAATGCCGCCGCGCAGGGTGCGGAGGATACGGGCGCCGCCGCGCAGAGCGCAGGCGCCGCGCACCAGGACGAGGGCGACACGGCGTCCGACGATTCGCCCGCCGCCCCGCACCGCTCGAGCGACAGCCACCCCAAGCCCGCGACGCCACGCAGGCACAGGGGCCATAATGCACGGAAGGAATGGCGCTGAATGGCACTGCTCACGTTCATCGATATCCTCATGGGTATCATCGGAGTCCTTGGCATCGCCTACCAGATCTTCTGCATCGTGGCCGGATCGTTTTCGAAAAGCGTGGACTACCCCGACGCCCCCTTCGACAAGAACTACTGCGTGCTCATCTCCGCACGCAACGAGGAGAAGGTCATCGGCAACCTCATCCGCTGCATCCAGAACCAGACGTACCCCACCGACCGCATCGACATCTGGGTGGTGGCCGACAACTGCGACGACAACACGGCCGGTGTATGCCGCAGCATGGGCTGCAACGTGGTGGAGCGCTTCAACAAGGAGCAGATCGGCAAGGGCTACGCGCTGACGTATCTGCTTGACCGCATCCGCAGCAGCGGCGCCTCGCGCAATTATGACGCGTATATCGTGTTCGACGCCGACAACCTGCTCGACAAGCATTACGTGGAGGAGATGAACAAGGCCTTCCACGCCGGTTTCGACGCGCTGACCAGCTACCGCAACTCCGTGAACTTCGACGAGAACTGGGTGTCGTCGGGCTCCGCGCTGTGGTTCGTGCGCGAGTCGCGCTTCCTCAACAGCACACGCCACGCGCTGGGCACGAGCTGCCACGTGGGCGGCACGGGCTTCCTGTTCTCGCGCAAGATCATGGAACGCAACAAGGGTTGGAAGTTCCACCTGCTGACAGAGGACCTCGAGTTCACGATGGACACGATCATGCATGGCGACAAGATCGGCTATTGCGGCAAGGCCATGCTCTACGACGAGCAGCCCGTGACCTTCGCGCAGTCGTGGCGCCAGCGCGTGCGGTGGAGCAAAGGCTTCCTGCAGGTGTTCCGCTATTACGGCCCCGAGCTCATCAAGTACGCGATCCGCGAGCGTGATTTCTCCGCGGTCGATCTCTCGCTCATGATCTGCCCGCTGACCGTGCTGTCGGTGGCGCGCACCGTGCTGGGCGCGCTGTTCGTGGCCTTCGGCTTCGTCTCGGCAGCCAGCCAGCTCGCCTCGCTGCGCTTCTGGCTGGTGACGCTCGTGGCGTCGGTGCTCGGCCTCATGGCGCTCGCGGCGCTGACCTCGCTTCTCGAGCGAGACAAGATCGGCGCCACGAATCGTGAGCTCGTGGCGTACTGCCTGAGCTTCCCGGTGTATATGCTCAGCTATATCCCGATTTCCTTCGTCGCCATCTTCTCGCGCCCGCAGTGGAAGCCGATCGAGCACCAGGGCGCGTCCGAGGCGACGGTGAGCGAGGAGTTCAACGCCACCGACGCGGAGGCGCAGGCCTCGGCCGGCGCGAAGGGCGCTGGCGAAGATACGATGACGGCGGATACGACGACGGATACGATGACGCAGGATGCGCAGGAAAGGATCGCGGCATGACCGACAGGGGTGCGGGCACGGGGATGGACGCGCAAAACGGTACGGATGACGGCGCAGGGATTGACGCGGGCGCAGGCATCGGTGCCGTCGCAGGAGCGGACGCGGCAAGCGTTGCTGACACGACGTCCCGTCGCCGGAGGATAACCCCGGCGGCGACGCGAATCCTTATCTCCGCGGGCGTCGTCATCGTGTTGTTCGCCGCCTTCGCCATTGTGCACGGCGGCGTGCTGGGGCGCGGCGGCGCCGACAGCACGCGCATCTCCTCGATCAGCGTGCGCCCCGCCAAAGCAACCGTTTCCACGCTCGCCGACGACCTCGACACCTCCGCCTCCGTCGACACGGCCGCGGTGCAGCAGATCGTCGACGACTACAGCGCCACCGCCGGTCTGGGCACCACCTATTCCATCGTCGTGCTCGACGCCGACGGCACGCAGATCGCCGGACATGACGCCGACGTGGCGCGCGAACCCGCGTCCACCACCAAAACCCTCACCGCCTACGCGGCCTCCGCCACCCTCGACCTCAACCGCACGCTGGACACGCAGGTGTTTCTGCGCGGTTCCGGCTCGTCGTCGTCGTCATCGTCGGCGTCGGCGGATGGCGCCACCATCGTGCTCAAAGGCAACGGCGACGTGCTGCTCGGCGACGGCGAAAGCGATTCCACGCATATCAACGGACGCGCGGGCCTCGTCACCCTCGCGCGGCGGACCGCCGACGCGCTCGCGGCCGACGGCATCAGCCAGGTCACGCTCGATTACGACGACACGCTGTTCGGATCCAAGCGCCTTCCCGACGGCATCGAGGAGACGAACGAGAACTACATCTACGAGATGCCCGCCTCCTCCATGGCCATCGACCTCGACCGCCAGTGGGGCGGAGGGGGCGAGGCCGACCCCGACCGCGTGACGAGCTATCCGTCGAAAACCGACACGCCGGCCCTGAACGTGGCCACGCGCTTCGCCCAGCTCCTGGCCGAGGATGGCATCGTCGTGACGAACGCCGACGCGCCCGTTTCCGCCGCCGTCGGCGACGGCGACACGCAGCTGACGAGCGTGTCGTCCGCGCCGCTGTGGCAGGTCATGAGCTTCATGCTCAAGAACTCGTCGAATACGCTCGCCGAGGAATTCGGCCGCCTCGTGGCGCTCCAGGCCGGCTACGAGAACTCGCCGGAGGGCGCGGCACGGGCCGTGACCGACATCATCACGAACGCCGGCATCCACTCCGACGGGCTCGAACTGCGCGACTGCTCGGGTCTGACGCTCGGCACGCGCATCTCCGCGCTGACCCTCGCCGACGTGCAGAGGCATCTGGCCACGATGGGCGAGACGGCGTCGGCGCCGGTGCTCGAAGGGCTGATCGTGCCCGGCATCGACCGGCTGCACGGCACCTACGGCGAGGCATCGTACGGCGTGCTGTTCACGAAAACCGGCACATTGTCGAATGTGCGCTCGCTGGCGGGAACCGCCACGACGACGAACGGCGGCGCGCTGTTCTTCGCCGTCGTGTGCGTGGACATGGGCGATTTCGCCGCCGTCGGCAATGCGAACGAGGCGTTCGCCGGCAGTCTCGCCGCGTTGTGATGTGGTGAGACGGTGGCGCCGGCGTGATGCTGCCGCGGCGCCACCGTATGCCATGGAACGGCTTGTGGCGCGTTGTGATGTGCGACGCGCTACGATTTCTGTGCTATCAGTGAATTTCGCGCGATTGTTGGGGTATTCCCAGATTGCCGATGACCCCGTGTGCAATGATGGGGCTTATGAAAATTTCGGATATTGCAGATCAGGTGGAGCGCGAGCTCGTGTCGCGCGAGGAAATCGACAGGAAGATCGCCGAGACGGCGAAGCAGATTTCGCATGATTACGCGGGCCGTGACCTGCTGCTCGTCGGCGTGCTCAAGGGGGCGGCCAGCACGCTCGTGGCACTCGCCGATGCGCTGAGCATCGACGTCGAGATCGACTACGTGAAGCTGTCGAGCTACGGCGCGGGAACCGAATCCAGCGGGACCGTCACCGTGCGCAACGATCTGTCGTGCGATGTCCGCGGCCGCAACGTGCTCGTCGTCGAGGACATCGTCGACACCGGACGCACGCTCGCATGGTTCTGCAAGGAGCTCGACCGCCGCGGCGCAGCCTCCGTCGAGACCTTCGCGCTTTTCGACAAACCCGCGCGTCGCACCATCGATTTTCATCCGAAGTACCAAGGTATTCTTATTCCGGATGTGTTCGCGGTCGGCTTCGGCCTGGATTACGCGGAGAAATACAGGAACCTTGACTCCGTCGCGGTCCTCAAACCGTCCGTCTACAGCAAGGAGACAAACGCATGACCTATCCCTCCGGGCCCAATAACGGCCGGGGTGGCGGCGACAAGCCAGACAACGGCTTCGACCCGTTCTCCGACATGGGCAACAACGATAACGACAACAAGAACCGCAAGAAACGCCCGTGGTGGCGCATCCCGTGGGTGTGGGTCGCCGTCATCGTCGTGCTGATCCTCGCGGCGTTCCAGATCTCCTCGATGGGCAACCCGCGCCTCATCGACACCAAGGACGGCCTCCAGCTGCTGCGCGACGGCAAGGCCACCTACGCGCAGATCGACGGCGGGCGTTACCTTGTCAAGCTTGATCTGAGCGACGATTTCTCCAAGACCGACCGCAACGGTCAGAACCACAACTACGGCAAGAACGTGCAGTTCTACTACGTGTTCGCGCAGGGTGAGGAAGTCGTCAGCGCCGTGGAGAACGCCGACCTCAAGGACGGCTACACATCCACGATTTCCTCGGGCAACAGCGTGGTGGAATACCTCATCACCACGCTGATACCGTTCGTCATCATCTTCTTTGCGTTCTGGTGGCTGCTGGGACGCATGCAAGGTGGCGCCGGGGGCGCGCTGTTCGGCGGCAAGAGCGGCTCGAAGAAGCTCGGCGAGGGCGATACCCCGAAGACGAAGTTCAAGGACGTGGCCGGCGAGGACGCCGCCGTGCAGGAGGTCGAGGAGATCAAGGACTTCCTCAAGGACCCGGCCAAGTATCAGAAGCTCGGCGCGCGCATCCCGCGCGGCGTGCTGCTGTATGGTCCTCCGGGAACCGGTAAGACGCTGCTCGCGCGAGCCATCGCAGGCGAGGCCGGCGTGCCGTTCTACTCCATGGCGGGCTCCGACTTCGTGGAGATGTTCGTCGGCCTCGGTGCCTCGCGCGTGCGCGACCTGTTCGACGAGGCGAAGAAGAACGCCCCGGCCATCATCTTCATCGACGAGATCGACGCCGTCGGCCGTCGCCGCGGCAACAGCGCCAACGGCGGCGTGGACGAGCGCGAGCAGACGCTCAACCAGCTGCTCGTCGAGATGGACGGCTTCGACAACGACACGAGCCTTATCGTGATCGCCGCCACGAACCGCCCCGACGTACTCGACCCCGCGCTTCTGCGTCCGGGTCGCTTCGACCGTCAGGTGGCCGTCGAGGCCCCGGACCTGGCCGGGCGCGAGGCGATCCTCAAGGTGCATGCCAAGGGTAAGCCGTTCGTGCCGGACGTCGACCTGCATCAGGTGGCCGTGCGTACGCCGGGCTTCACCGGCGCCGACCTGGCCAACGTGCTCAACGAGGCCGCGCTTCTCACCGCGCGCTCCAACGCCCAGCTCATCGACAACCGCGCCATCGACGAGGCCATCGACCGCGTCATGAGCGGTCCGCGTCGCCGGTCCACCGGCATGGCGGCCGAGGAGCTGCGCAACACCGCGTACCACGAGGGCGGTCATGCCCTGGTGGCGGCGGCCTTGCGCCATACCGACCCCGTGACGAAGGTCACGATTCTCCCGCGCGGCCGCGCGCTGGGATACACGATGGTCATGCCGACCTCCGACCGGTACTCCGAGACGCGCAACCAGCTGCTCGACCAGCTGGCGTACGCCATGGGCGGACGCACGGCCGAGGAAATCGTGTTCCATGACCCGACCACCGGCGCCTCGAACGATATCGAGAAGGCCACCGACATCGCACGCCAGATGGTGCTCGAGGACGGCTTCTCCCGCAAGCTCGGCTCCGTCAAGTGGGGCGACGCCAAGCAGGAGGACGGCATCGACGGCCTTCAATCGCGCCGCTTCTCCGAGGAGACGCTGCAGGTGGTGGACCAGGAGGTGCACGACCTGCTCGAGAACGCGCATACCGAGGCGTGGCAGATCATCAACGAGAACCGCGATATCCTCGACGAGCTCGTGCGACAGCTGCTCGTCAAGGAGACGCTGAACGAGAAGGAGCTCGCCGTCGTGTTCAAGGACGTGCGCAAGGCTCCGGAACGTCAGCTGTGGCTGTCGAACGACCAGCGCCCGCTGTCCGACAAGCCTCCGGTGCCGATTCCCGAGTCGCTGCGCCGCAGCCTCCAGAGCTCCGCGGAACGCGAGGCCGAGGGCGGCGATGGCGCGGGTGAGGCCGGTGCGGGTGCGGGTGCGCCGGGTGCTGGTGCGGCCGGTGCGCCGGGTGCTGGTGCGGCCGGACAGGCTCCGGATCCGACAACCGGTTCCGCTCCGGTTCCTGGGCAGGTTCCGAACGATGCGCAGACCGGTTACGGCCAGCCCGCCTCCGGTTCCGCTCCGACCGACCCGACCGATTCGACCCAGAACGGCGGCCAGTCCGCCTGACGATTCACCGGCCATCGGCTCGACCTAGATCATGCGCACAGAAACCCCTGCATCCGCAGGGGTTTCTGTGTATTCCGGTTCGTGGTGAGGTTTCTTCGCCATGAGAGATGGTTTTGGCCGGGGTTGGTTGTGGAGGTGGGGGAATTGTGGTTCATGGTGAGGATTTTTCGCCATGAGGGGTGGTTCCGGCCGGGGTTGGCTGTGGGGATGGGGGAATCGTGGTTCATGGTGAGGATTTTTCACCATGAGGGTGGTTTTCCCTCGGTTGGCGGCATGGTGTGGTGATTGTTGTGTTTCGTGGTGAGTTTTCTTCGCCATGAACCACGATTTTCTTGGTGGTGCGGGGTTGGGCGGTCGTTTTGGGCGTTCGCGGTGAGGATTTTTCACCATGAGGGCGGTTTTCCCTCGGTCGGTCGCTTGGCACGACGATTCTTCGCTCTTCGTGGTGAGGTTTCTTCGCCACGGGGGTGCTTGGTCCCCTGGCAGCTGAGATCGAGTCGTTCAGTGTGAGTGTTCGCTCACACCGAACGCAGCATGAGGGGTGGTTGTGGCCGGGAGCGGTTGTGGAGGCAGGAAAATCGTGGTTCGTGGTGAGGATTTTTCGCCACGAGGGCGGTTTTCCTTCGGCGGGTGTCCTGGCGCGACGATTTTCACGCTTCGTGGTGAGGATTTTTCGCCATGAGGGCGGTTTTCCCGCGGCGGGTGGTCGGGTGCGACGATTTTCGCGTTTCGTGGTGAGGATTTTTCACCCCGAACCACGATTTTCACAGGGAGGCAAGCGCCGGCAGCCGTTTCGGGTGTTCATGGCGAGGATTCTTCGCCATGGACACTGGGTGTCGCGGTAAGGTTGGGATTCGTCATAGAAAGGCAAGGTGTGATGGTTACACAGAATGACGATGTCGCCCGCGAAACGGCGATCGAAACGGCTACCGAGGCGGCTTCCGCCCCCGAAACCTCCGACCTCGTGAGCGCCGACGGATCGCGCCACTACGACGAGGAGGGCGTGCGTCGCGCGGTCTACGATTTCCTCGTCGCGATCGGCGAGGACCCGCAGCGCGAAGGCCTTCTCGACACGCCGGACCGCATCGCCCGCGCGGGCAAGGAGCTGTTCGGCGGCCTCTACAAGTCGCCGCAGGAGCCGCTGAGCCGCCAGTTCAAAACCGATACCGACGAGATGGTCCTCGTGCGCGACATCGAGCTCTACTCGGTGTGCGAGCACCATCTCATGCCGTTCCACGGCATGGCGCATATCGCGTACATCCCCAGCAACGGCATGGTGGTGGGCCTCTCGAAGCTCGCGCGTCTCGTGGAGGTGTATGCGCGCCGCCCGCAGGTGCAGGAGCGTCTGACGAAGCAGATCGCCGACGCGCTCATGACCGAGCTCGGCGCGAAAGGCTGCCTCGTCGTCATCGACTGCGAGCACCTGTGCATGTCGATGCGCGGCGTCAAGAAGTCGCAGGCGCGCACCACCACATCGGCGGTGCGTGGCATTATGAAGAACGCGGCGACGCGCGCCGAGGCGATGCAGCTCATCTGCCGCGGCTGAGGCGCTCGCGTCGTGAAAGGCGCACGATGGCGCCGACGGCGACACGATTCCGCCGCCTCCAACCGGTCGCACCGAACCGGACGCGGCGATTCGCCGCGAAACGGGCAGGCGACGGATTGCGGCGGGAAAATCGTGGACCTGTGCAACGCAACCCATAACTGAAAAACAACTGGAAACCATACGGCGACCGGTCCCACGACCGACGCCGCACCCCGGAACACAAACCTAGGGACACAATTGAGGGGATCAATGGATACAACGAACCAGATCACAACAGACAAGACGCAGACCGCCGGCACGCCGGGCTCCGCGGACGGACGCATCAGCCGGACAACCATCACACCCGATGCCTCCGCGAATCCCGCGCCGGCCGCGCACCCGGCCCAGCGCACCCCGTCGCTCGCCGAGCTGCACGACGCCACGCGCACACTCGTCATGGGCGTGCTCAACATCACGCAGGACTCCTTCTCCGACGGCGGCCTGTGGCTCGACCCGACAGCGGCCGCGAACCACGGCCTCGCGATGATGCGCGACGGAGCCGACATCATCGACATCGGCGCGGAATCCACGCGCCCCGGCGCCCAGCGCGTCGACGAGAACACCGAGAAAACCCGTGTCCTCGGCGCCGTCCGCGCGCTTCTCCCGCACGGCGCGGTGCTGTCGATCGACACGACGCGCGCCACGGTGGCGCAGGCCGCGCTCGACGCCGGCGCGCAGATCATCAACGATGTCTCCGGCGGCCAGCTCGACCCCGACATGCCGCGTGTCATCCGCGACAACGACTGCCTGTACATCCTCCAGCATTGGCGCGGCTGGCTCGCGGGTTCGAAAACCGGCACGCCCGACCAGAACACGTCGGTGTACGAGCACGGGGTGCTGACCGACGTCATCGACGAGATCCGCCGCCAGCTCGACGCGGTGCTCGAGGCGGGCGTCGACCCGTCGCGCATCATCCTCGATCCGGGCCTGGGCTTCTCGAAGCCGACGCCCGACGACAACCTCCCGCTGCTCGCCGGCCTCGACCGGCTCCAGGCGCTCGGATACCCGGTTCTGATCGGGCAGTCGCGCAAACGGTTCATCGGCGCGATGCTCGCGGAGCTGCCGTGGAGCGAGGCGGGCGAGGGCGCGGCGCAGGATGACAAGGACAACGCCACGGCCGCGCTGTCGGCGCTGTGCGCGGAGCATGGCGCGTGGGCGGTGCGTGTGCACGATGTGCGCCGCACAGTGGCGGCCGTGTGCATGGGCACCGCGTGGCGTGACGCCGCGCGCGCCCTGGCATAGGGTCGCGCGCTAATTCAGCGGCGGGCGGAAGGGGCCACGATGCGCCCCGTCCGCCGCGGCGCGCTGATATCGTGGAGGAATGCAAGGCCCGCAGGGGCCGGCGGCAGACGAAAGAGGCATGATGGCACGTCTTGACACGATTACCTTGACCGGCGTGAAAGCGCAGGGCACGCACGGCGTGCTGGAATCCGAGCATCGTGAGCCGCAACCCTTCGTCGTGGACGCCACGATGTGGGTTGACATCACCGACGCCTGCCGTGGCGACGACCTCGCCGACACCGTGAACTACGCGCAGATCGCCGAGCGCATCGTGTCGGTGATCCACGGCGAGCACTGCGACCTCATCGAACGCCTCGCACAGCGCATCGCCGACTCCATCCTGCTGTCATACCGCGTGCGCAGCGTGCAGGTGACCGTGCACAAGCCGCAGGCGCCGATCGGCGTTCCTTTCGACGATGTATCGGTTACCATCACGCGCTCGCAGACCGAGGTCGGCGACGCGACGGGGGACGGGCTGCGCGATTCCGGCGAGTCCGACGATGCCCAGGGGAAGGCGCCATCGTCTGCTTCCGCGGCTTCCGCGGCCGCGGCCTCCGCCTCTGTTTCTTCCATGACGCCGGACGCTGCCGCGCGACCGACCGTGCATCACGCGGTCGTAGCCATGGGCGGCAATATCGGCGACGTGCAGCAGGCCATGCGCAGCGCCATCGTGGCCATCGACGGATTCCCCGGAACGCAGGTCATCGGCATCTCGCCGCTGTACCGCACCGCGCCGTGGGGCATGGCGCCGGGCACGCCCGACTTCCTCAACGCCGTCATCCAGATCGACACCACGCTCGACCCCGATACGCTGCTGAGTTCGCTGCAGCTCGTCGAAACCGCGCACGGACGCTCGCGCGAAGTGCACTGGGGCTCCCGGCCGCTCGATCTCGACATCGTGGACATCGACGGGGCCGTCAGCGACGACCCGCACCTGACGCTGCCGCATCCGCGCGCCTGGCAGCGCGCCTTCGTCCTCGTGCCGTGGCTCGACCTCGATCCCGACGCGCGTCTTGCGGGCGGGCATGGCGGCGCGGTGCGCGAGCTCGTTGATGCCGCGCCTGACCGCGGCGCCGTGCGCAAGGTCTCGGATTCGTGGATTCTCGCGCCCGGCGGATTCGACGGCGGATTCGATGGCGGGGCCGACGGCGGATTCCCGGGCGACGGGGCCGATAAGGCCGATAACGGAGACGGTCGCGCATAGCGTAAGGAGGACACACATGAAGGCCAAGCGCACACCCTGGTGGTATTACGTCATCGGCGCCCTCGTCGGCGCGATTCTCGGATACGCGCTGGTGCGCACGACGCGCGGCATGGCGATCGCTCCGGTCGGGGCGGCGTGGTTCGTCTCCGGACTGCTGCTCGCGCTGGGAATCGTCGTGCTTGTCATGGCATGGCAGGTGCACCGCTACGTCACGGGCAAGGTGAAAACCATCGACACGCAGCGCGCGGTCACCACGCTGGTGCTGTGCAAGGCGCTCGCGGTTGCCGGCGCCGTGCTCGCCGGGTATTACGCCGGGCAGCTCATCATGTGCATTCTGTGGCGCGACGTGCAGTTCTACCATGACATGATCGGCGAATGCATCGTCGCGTGCGTCGTGACCGTGGCCGACATGGCGATGGGAATCGTGGGCGAATGGTGGTGCCAGCTGCCGCCGCAGGAGGGGCCGGAGCATCCGAACGCCAAGAAGCGCGGGAAGAGCCGGCGCAGCGCCGCGGTGGCGAAGACGCCGCGTCCCGCCGATTCTGCGGATTCCGCGATTCTGCACCGCGATCGTGACGGCGCGTAGGCGCGTGCATGGCGCGCGGGTGGTGCGAAAACCGCAGCGCTACGATTCCCCGCCGTCGCGCCTACGCGGCGTCGTGCATGAAGGCGTCGCCGGCGGCGGCATCGTAATAACCGTACATTTTCTGCACGGCGTTCTCGATGAAGTAGTAGTAGAAGATATACGGCACGAGAAGCACCAGCAGCGCCAGTGCCATGACCAGTGCGCCGAGGGCCTCGGTGGAGAAGAAGATGGCGAAGGCCATGAGGTCGCAGATGCCGAAGGTCAGCGTGACCAGAAGGTGGATGAGCCGCTCGTGCTGCGCGATGCGAATCTGTTCGAGGATGTGATGTGCCAGCTCCGGGTCGGGCGTCGACAGGTCGAGCGAGTCGAGGTATGCCAGATATGCGAGGATGCGTCCCTTCATGATGTCTCCTTTGTTGTCGGCGTGCGGCGTGGCGCGCGTGGTGTGCGGCGTGGCGCGGCGGTGCGCGGCGTGCGGCGACTGTGCCGGTGTACCGATATGGCTATCATTGTAGGCAAACGTCCACAGAAGTACGAGGGGAGAGATATGGACAAGCTCACGTCGAGGGAAACGCACAGGCAGGTTTTCAAGGTCACCCAGCTCAAGGAGGGGTACGACATGAAGACGATCGATTCCCTTCTTGACAAAATCACCGAATCACTCAGGGCGTATGAGACCGGGCACCCCGAGTTCGCGACCATCCGCGCCGCGTATCTCGACGTGGTCGACATTCCGACCGCGCGGTTCACCCCGGTGTACAACGCGGGTCAGGTCGACGATTTCCTCGACCGCGCCAAGCGCACGCTCGCCGACTATGAGGCGAGGGCCGCGTCGGCGTCGTATGGCGCGGGTGCGTCTGGCGGTGCGGTCGGAAGCGGTGCGGTCGGAAGCGGCGCGGCAGGTAGCGCGGCGGGGGCTGCGCCGACGTCGTATGCCTCGCAGGCGTCATCGTATGCCTCGCCGGCTCCGATGGCCGCGCCGGATGCACGGTCCGGATATGGTGCCGCGGCGGGAGAATCGTATGGCATGCCGCCGCGCGACGGAGGGGCGCCCGCGGGCAGCGGCGAGCTCCTGCTGCGCCTTCCGATCCACGATTGCACGGCGCTTCAGCGCATGGCGGATGAGCGCGGCGAATCGGTGAACGAGCTCGTCCACGAATGGGTGAGCTCCTGGAGCCGCTGAACCTGTTGGGGCCGCGAACCGCTGGCCTGCTGGCGCCGCGAACCGCCTCCGTAACAATGTGATGGGTTTCGGACGGAAAACACGATTTTTCCGCCCGAAAACGCCCGATTATGTCCGTAAGCCATCACACTGTTATTGAGGAGGGCGCCCGCCCGCGCCCGACCGCGCGCCTCGCGCACCCGCGCCATCGTCTGCCTGCACACACGGCTATGCCATTCACAAGATGATGTGACACAATGGGGGCATGTCAAGATTTGAACTGAAGATGATCCCCAACGGCGGGGACATCGTGTTGCTGACGCCCGGCGAGGATGCCGAGCCGCGTGTGTCGCACGTCTACCCGCCGCTGGAACAGTACCCCTTGGGCTCGGACCGGTACATCAACGACCGTCCGAACGTGTTCCTGGACGTCGTCGACATCCTCGACGGCAACGAGCCGCGCGATGACGCCAGCGACGAGGACGCGGCGCGCGCGGCGGACGCGAACTCCGTGTCTTTGCGCTCGCTGGCGCAGCGGGCGCAGCGCGCATCGGCCGATGGCTCCGGAAACGCGCGGCGTTTCAAGGACGGTCGTGACCTGTGGTCGAAGATCACGGCGCACGCCTACGCCGGCGTGCACGAGCCCGACGCCGAGCCGATCCTCGACGTGCGCCGCACGCATAACTGGAAGAAGAACCAGCCGCTGCGCAACCACGGCGTCGACCCGGAGGCGTGGTTTGTGAGCCGCTTCTACTCGCGCTCGAACGCGCGCAAGGACGCCTTCTACGCCCGCCGTGGCCTCGACCAGGTGTTTTCCGCGCTGTCGGAGGGCACGCAGCAGCCCGACACCGCGGTGCTCGAGTCGATCGAAAGAATGCGCATCGCCCGTGACGGCAACGCCGATTACCCAACGTACGCGGAAATCGCCGCGCTGGTGGACGATTCGAATATGCTCGTTTTCCACAACGATGCATCCTTCGCCGACTGGCTGCGCGAGCAGGCCAAGGCGCAGGACGTCATAAGCGCCGACACGCCCGTGGACGTGTGGGTGTCGCCCGATCCGTCGGCCGATCCCGACGATCCGCGCTATCTGGCGCCGCATTCCCAGATGCCCGCGGCGCATCTGGCGAATGTGCTCGCCCCGCGCAAGCCGCAGGAATCCTGAGTCGCGGGAGTCGCAGGCCTTAGGAGTCGCAGGGCGCGGAAATCGTGGAAACGACGGCGGTCCGGAAACCGGGCCGCCGTTTTCATACGATTTTCACGCCGGTCAAATGCCACGGGAATCGTGTTTCGCACCGGGCCGCCATCACCGCGCGTCTGCGCCGCCCCTCCCGCCCGCGTCCTTCTCCAGCACGCCCGCCGGAACGCGGACCATCGCCTCCTGCGCCATGGCCGCCACCAGCGTGCCGTCGGTGGAGTAGACCTTCGCCGTCGCCAGGCCCCGGCCGTGCGCCGCCACCGGCGTGTCCTGCACATACAGATGCCAGTCATTGATGTCGATGTCCTCGTACCACCACATCGAGTGGTCGATCGAGGCGTAGCTCATGCCGGGCGTGATGAAGCTCAGCCCGGCGCGGCGGATGACGGGCTCCATCATGATCTGGTCGCAGCCGAGCGCCAGCAGCGCGCGGTGCATCACCTGCGGCGCGTCCACGCGCCCGCTCGCGCGCATCCACACGAGCTGCCGGCCCGAATCCTCGTGCGCCGACGCGGCGTCGGCCGTGAGCATCACGGTGCCGCCGACGTGGCGGATGTCGAAAGGCGACTGGTGCACGTAGTAATCGGCGAAGGACGATGTGTCGGCGTAGGGCGCCATGAGGTCGCGCGCGCTGGCGAGCGTGTCGGGCGCTGGCACGTCGTCGGGCATGGGGTCGGCGAAGCTCACGCCGGTCTGCCCCTGCTTCTGGAAGCTCGCGATAACGGTGAGGATGGCGCCGTCGCGCTGCGTCACGTTCACGCGGCGCGAGGAGAACGAGCGGCCGTCGCGCAGGTTCTCGACGTCGAACAGCACGTCCTGGTTGATGTCGCCGGCCGTGATGAAATATCCGTGCACGGAATTGGGCAGGCGGTCCGGGTCGACGGTTTTCGACGCGGCCATCACCGACTGCGCGATGATCTGCCCGCCGTACACGCGCTTGGTGGGGAACGAGATGCTGCGACCGGTGATATACGTGTGGTCGCGCGAGGTGACGGGGGTGTCAAGGCGGAGCACCTTGACGATGCTGTCGACCGGGGATTCGCCCTCGGCCTGTCCGAGGACGACGGGGGAGGCCGAGGTGGGGGAGGTGGGTTCGGGGGCGGAAGATGCGGATGCGGATGCGTCGGTCATGTGGTCTCTCTCCTTTTCCGGGTACACGACGATTCTATCGGCGGCGCATGCGGTTCGGCCGTTTTCGTTCGGCCCACGATGGGAGGGCGCGGGTATGCGAGGCGGCGGTGCGTGCACCATATGAAAGGGCCGGCGCCGACCATCGGTCGGGCGCCGGCCCGGCGGTTCCCGTGCGCGGCGGGGGAATCGTGTTTCCTTCGCCGCGCCTGCGCCAAGAACCGCTTAGTTCTGCCAGTTGATGCTTTCCTTGTCCGCGAGCGGGAATTCGCTGAGCGCGGAGCCGTCGAGGTCCTCGTGATGCATGTCGATGGCGTTGATCTGGCTGTTGCCGTAGGTGCGGTAGTAGTAGATGCCCTTCGTCGTGTTCACGCAGGAGGTGTAGATGGTGTACTCGTAGCTGTTCTCGCCGAGCTTGCACAGGCCGGTCTGCTGGTACACGGAGCCCAGGATGTGGAAGAACTGCGCCACGGAGCTCATCTCGTCGTCGGCGCACACGGAGTTCATGCGCGTGAACGCCACCTTGACGAAGCGGCTCGCGGAATCCAGGCCGCCGGGCAGGCCGATGCTGCCCATGCCGCGCGAGTAGCGGTCGGCCTCGAAGCCGTCGGCGAAGCGCGTCTCGGGCTGCTCCTTGGTCAGGCTCATGTAGTTGTTGAGGTTCCACAGCTGGTAGTCGAACGGCGGATTGTTGGTCATGACACCCACCGGGTTGTCATGCACGTGCAGGCCGTCGGCCATGCTTTCCACCACGATGGTCTGCGTGGCGTCGGAGATCATCCAGTGCAGCGGCGACAGCGGCAGCTGCTCGGAGAAGTTGATGTCGACCAGGTTGATGCGGTCGAGAAGCGTGCGCGCCTCGGCCACGGTGGCGCACTGGCCCAGGATCCACGGCACGAATTCGAAAGGCGTGACGTTGTCCTTGCCCTCGGCGTGCGGGAAATACACGGCGTTGCCCGGGAAGTTGAGGCCGGCCATGCTCAGGCCCTTCTCGTTCGTGCCGTCGTAATACAGCGGGTAACCGTCGGCCACGGTGGCCATGCCGATGATGGCGTAGTGCGAGGACTGCGTGGGCATCTCGCGGTAGGTGATGGGGAAGTTGCGCGGCGTCACGACGACGCGCTCCCCGTAAGACAGTTCGAGGTCGAGGTTCCGTCCGAAGTAGTGGTCCTTGGTTGTCAGTTCAAGCGCTGTGCACATAGGTTTGTTCTCCCTTCCGGCGCTATGCGCGGTTCGTTCCGCGCGGGTATTCCCATGGTAGGCCTGGTATCCTGAACGATTGATGAAAGCCGCATCGGCGTTCGCGGTGGGGGAAACGGCTGGCTCGATGGCGTTCGATATGCTCTTGCGCGGCGTTGTTTTCCGCGATGCTTCCGGGTGCCTTCGGCGGCGTCCTGCGTGCCGCGCGATTGCGCGGGCCTGGGGGCGGTGTGTGCAGATGTGGCGCAGGTCACATATGCCCGGAGGCGAATGCGACGTGTCGAACATGCGGTGTCATGTATCTTGCAGGTAAGAGAATTCTCCACGATGATGCCGCTGCGTGATGATGCTCTTCCTGGCGTGTCCCGGCGGCCGGCCGGCCTCCAGGAACATCGCCGACCGGGCATCGTCGGCGGGAAAATCGTGGATTCCGCGGCATCAATGCCAGCCACAACCTCAACCTCGACCACAATTCCAAACAAGGAGACCCACATGGATGCCATCTATTCCGGACTCGCCGACAGGCGCTCGATCTACGCGCTGGGCAAGGACATCCCCGTGAGCGACGACGAGGTGACCGCCGCCATCCGCCGCGTCACCGAGCTCGTTCCCGACGCCTTCAACATGAAGAGTCAGCGCGTCGTAGTGGCGCTCGGCGAGAAGCAGGACGCGCTGTGGGATACCATCTACGCCGCCTTCGGCGGCAAGGTGGCGCGTGAGAAGATCGACGGCTTCAAGGCCGCGCACGGCACCGTGCTGTATTTCTATGACAACGCCGTGATCTCCACGATGCAGGAGAACGTGCCCGCGTATGCGAATAACTTCCCCGTGTGGGCGCTGCAGTCCAACGGCATGCTCCAGTTCTCCGTGTGGACCACGCTGCGTGCGATGGGCATCGGCGCGAACCTGCAGCATTACAATCCGGTGATCGATGACACGGTCAAGGAGCTTTTCGACCTGCCCGACACCTATGTGCTGCTCGCGCAGATGCCGTTTGGCTCCATCGAGGCGCAGCCCGATCCCAAGCCGGCCGAGGACGTGGACGCGCGCGTCGTCATCGCGCGCTAGTACACGCGCATGCGGTAATGCGTTAATGCGCGCATGAAAAGACCCGGCCTGGCGCCGGGCCTTTTTGGTACTGGTGCAGAGTCCTGTCCCCGTAAGACTGTGCGGGACTCCACCCCGTAACAATGTGATGGGTTTCGGACAGAAAACACGATTTTCCGGCCTGAAAATGCCCGATTATGTCCGTAAGCCATCACATTGTTACGGAAATGGAAACGATGTGATGGCTTACGGACACGCTCAGGCTCAATGCGGTTCAGCCGCGCGTGAGCTTGCGGTGCAGGCGATGCGGACGCGCCGCCTCCTCGCCCAGACGCGCGACCTTGTTCTCCTCGTAGGCCTGGAAGTTGCCCTCGAACCAGTACCAGTTGGCCGGGTCGTCATCATTGCCCTCCCACGCGAGGATATGCGTGGCGATGCGGTCGAGGAACCAGCGGTCGTGGGAGATCACCACGGCGCAGCCGGGGAACTCGAGAAGCGCGTTCTCGAGGCTTTCCAGCGTCTCGACGTCGAGGTCGTTCGTCGGCTCGTCGAGCAGCAGCAGGTTGCCGCCCTGCTTGAGCGTGAGCGCGAGGTTCAGTCGGTTGCGCTCACCGCCCGAGAGCACGCCCACGAGCTTCTGCTGGTCGGAGCCCTTGAAGCCGAAGCTCGCCACGTAGGCGCGCGTCGGCACCTCCACGCCGCCGACCTCGATGAAGTCGAGCCCGCCGGAGACGGCCTCCCACAGGTTCTTGTTCGGGTCGAGGCCCGCGCGGTTCTGGTCGACGTACGAGATTTTCACGGTCTCGCCGACCTTGAACGTGCCGCTCGTCGGCTGCTCCTGGCCCACGATCATCTTGAACAGCGTGGACTTGCCCACGCCGTTGGGGCCGATGACGCCCACGATGCCGTTGCGCGGCAGCGTGAAGGAGAGGTCGTCGATAAGCACGCGGTCGCCGAACTCCTTGTGGATATGCTCGGCCTCCAGCACCACGGAGCCCAGGCGCGGCCCCGGCGGGATCTGGATCTCGGAGAAGTCGAGCTTCTTGGAGTTACGCGCCTCCTCTTCCATCTGGTCGTAGCGCTCCAGACGCGCCTTGTTCTTGGCCTGTCGGGCCTTCGGCGAGGATCGGACCCAGTCGAGCTCGTTCTTCAGGCGTTTGGCGAGCTTGGCATCCTTTGCGCCCTGGATCTCCATACGCTTGGCCTTCGTCTCCAGGTACGTGGAGTAGTTGCCCTTGTACGGGTAGAGGTGGCCGCGGTCGACCTCGCAGATCCACTCGGCCACGTTGTCCATGAAGTAGCGGTCGTGGGTGACGGCCACCACGGCGCCCTTGTAGTTATGCAGGAACTGCTCGAGCCACAGGATGGACTCGGCATCCAGATGGTTCGTGGGCTCGTCGAGCAGCAGCAGGTCGGGGGCCTCGAGCAGGAGCTTGCACAGCGCCACGCGGCGGCGCTCGCCGCCGGAGCACACCGTCACCGAGGTGTCGGGGTCGGGGCACTGCAGGGCGTCCATGGCCTGTTCGATCTGCGAGTCGAGATCCCAGCCGTTCGCGGCGTCGATCTCGGTCTGGAGCTTGCCCATCTCCTCCATGAGGGCATCGAAATCGGCGTCGGGGTTCGCCATCTCCTCGCCGATCTTGTTGAAGCGCTCGACCTTCTTGTACAGGTCTCCGAACGCCTCCTTGATGTTCTCGCCGACCGTCTTGGTCTCGTCGAGCGGCGGGTCCTGCTGGAGGATGCCGACGGTGTAGCCCGGCGTGAGATACGCCTCGCCGTTCGACACGGTGTCGAGGCCCGCCATGATGCGCAGCAGCGTGGACTTGCCCATGCCGTTCGGGCCCACCACACCGATCTTCGCGCCCGGCAGGAAGCTCAGCGTCACGTCGTCGAGAATGACGCGATCGCCATAAGCCTTGCGGGCCTTGATCAGAGAGTAGATGAATTCAGCCACTATCGTTCCGTTCTCTTGTGGAAATTTCTCGGGGAAGTTCTCGGACAAGAACTGACATAGTCACATCCATTATCCTCTATGCGGTCTACATGGCGGTGCGCGCGTGGCGGGGCGGTGCAGGAGGGTGTGGTGAGGCGGGATGCGGCGGCGCGCGCGTGGCGGGGCGGTGTGGGAGGGCTCCCGGTATGCGGCCGAGGCGAGGCGCGCCGGCGCGAGGCACCATACGATGTCTCCTGACCGATTGCCGCGCCGGCGGGCGTCGCGCACCCCGCGCGGCGCATGCGACGGATCCGCGCGGCGGAAAGGAGCGCGGCGGGCATGATAGGCGGTTTCACGATCGGGTCCCTGCTTCTGATTCTGCTCGCCGGCATCGGCGCGGGATTCGTGGGATACGCCGTGGGAGCATCGTCCCTCGTCTCGTACCCGGCCCTTCTCGCCTTCGGAATCCCGCCGGTTCTTGCGAACGCCACGAACACCGTCGGCGTCGTCGGCACGGGCCTGGGCGGTGCGCTCGGCGCGCGCACCGAGCTCAAGGGGCAGCGCGCCCGCGTCATCGTGTACGTGGGCATCGGAATCGTCGGCGGAATACTCGGCGCCCTGCTGCTGCTCGGCTTCGACCCCACGATTTTCGAGCACGCCGTACCGCCGCTGATCCTCATGAGCACATTGCTCATCGCCATCAATCCGCGCGGACGCATGGAGGCGCGGCAGGCGGCGCGTGACGTTCTCGAACACGCGGCGTCCGGGAATGCGGCATCCTCCGGCGCCTCCCGCACGCAGGCGAAGAAGCAGATCCAGCCCATGTCGAAGGATCCGTGGTGGCTGTGGATCGCCGTCTCGTTCTGCGGCGTGTACAGCGGCTACTTCGGCGCGGGCGCCGGCACACTGGTGCTCGCCATGCTCGACCTGGGGCATATCGGCTCGTTCCATCAGATCAACGCCCTGAAGACGCTTGTGGGATTCGGCGCGAATATCTCGGCGTCCGTCATCTTCATCTGCCGCGGCGTGGTGGTGTGGCCCGCCGCCATCGCCATGTGCGTGGGATGCTTCCTCGGTAGCTACATCGCGCCGCCCATCACCCGCAGGGTTCCTGCGCGCATCATGCGCTGGGCCGCCGTCATCGCCGGCATCATCCTCACCGTCGACCTCGCGGTGAAGGCGTACTGACGGCGCGCGGCTGTGCGGCTGGGCGCGGCCAGCGCGCTTCCCGGCGCCTACGCCTCCGATTCCGCCGCGTCGCGCACGGGGAGATAGGCCTGTGCCAGGCGCGGCAGGCTCCACGCCGCGTTCGCGGGGCTGGTGCTGGGCAGGCGGGTCATGGGCGTGTCGATGCCGGCGTCGTCGAGCAGGGGCCGGCACAATCGTGCGAAATACCGGGCGCTTGTAGCGCCCGTGCAGAAGATATGGCCGATGTGCGAGCCTTGCAGAATCGGTCTGAGGTCGGCGGGCACGGGGTTGCGGATCGATGCGTCCGATGCGCCGTCGATATCGCATTCCACAAGCGAGTCGAAGAGTGCGATGCGGTGGCGCAGCGCGAAATCGCGGCGCGCGTCGATGCCCTGCGGCGTCGGCTCGTCGAAGATGGCGGCCACGACGGGCCAGAAGCGGTTGCGCGGATGCATGTAGTAGAAGCCGAATTCGCGCGAGGCGGGGCTGGGGATGGAGCCGAGCATAAGCACGCGCGAGTCCGGTGACCACAGGGGGCCGAAGGCTTCGTGGGTGACATGCGTGAGGCGCCGTGACGCGGCATGCGTTGCGGGTGCGAGGGTGCTGTGCGCTGCGGAATGCGCAGTATCTGTTGCCATGGCTCTATTGTGCTCCGTCTTCGTGGCCTGTCTACGAGTGGTCTGTCTGCGACACGCCGTCGACTTACGAGATTTTGGATTTTTCGTTATGTTGAACCGCGCGTGTCAAACGACACCGCGGCTATTTTTGTAGATTTTGCCTTTCATCGCTGCATCGGCGCGTTTTCGCCGATGCACATTCGATGCATTCTGCGCATCCGATATTGCGTATCAGGCTCGTCGAGGAAAATCAACGGATCGCTCCGTCCGATCCGGGCCTCGGCTGTCTGAGCATGCGCCAGGCTCTGGAATTCGGAACGATTCCCATGGCGGATTGCGCGGCATTCGGTGCGGCGGCCGATTGCGGATTGCGCGTGGAATTCCTCAGGGCGGTAGAACGATTGCGATGAAAGGACAACAGGTGATGTCGACCCGGACCATCAGACCCGGCCGTGTTCTCTTCGTGGCGGGATTCGCCACATTCCTCGCCACATTCAACGAGACATTCCTCAACGTGGCCTTGAACCCCATTATGCAGGACCTGTCGGTCAACGCCGGCACGGTGCAATGGGTGTCGACGGCGTATATGCTCGCCGCCGCAGTCATGGTGCCGGTCGCAGGATTTCTCTATAGGAAGATTCGCACGTCGCTTCTGATGGCGCTGTCACTCGTCCTGTTGGTTATTGGCAGCATCATCGGCGGTTTCGCGCCGAATTTCGCGATTCTGGTGGTGGCGCGAGTGGTGCAGGCGCTCGGCACCGGTATGATCGTGCCGGTCGGCATGAACCTGACGCTTGCCGTTGCGCCCAAAAACAAAATCGGCACATTCATGGGCATCATCGGCGCCATGACCACGTTCGGGCCTGCATTCGGTCCGATCGCCGCAGGTCTGCTGCTCGCCCATGGCACGTGGCACACGCTGTTCTTTGCGCTTGCTGCCTTGTCCGTGATCTGCTTGGTGTGTTCGATTCTGTGGGTTGGTGACATCGCGCAGCTGACGCATCCGCATATGGATGCCCTTTCCGTGACGCTCGCAGTCATCGGCCTGATCGGCTTGCTGTATGGCGTGTCCACGGTGTTCTCCGGCCAGATCGTGGTCGCCATCGTCACGCTGGTGGTTGGCGTGGTGGCGCTTGTCGCGTTTGTGCTGCGCCAGCGCCGAATCCCCGAGCCGTTCCTGAATCTGGAACCGTTCGGCAACCGTGCATTCGTGCTCGGTGTGCTGCTGGTGATCGCCGCGCTGATGACGGTCTTTTCGATGAACATTCTGCTGCCGCTGTTCATGGAAAGCGCTTTGGGCTTCACCCCGCTGCAGGCTGCGCTCACGCTGCTTCCTGCTTGCCTCGTGTCGTGCGTGCTGTCGCCGGTTGCAGGCAAGGTGTTCGATCGCTGTGGCGTGGGCTGGCTGGTGAGCATCGGCATGGCGGTTATCGCATGTTTCGTGCTGGCGCTGTCGTTCACCGGCGGCGTGACGACGAGCCTGAGGATCGTGCTGCTGTATGCGCCTGCGATCGCTGGTTGCGCTTGCGTGATGGGACCTGCGCAGTCCTATGCGCTGTCCAGCCTCGACCGGCGCATGTATCCGCACGGCGTGACAATCGTGTCCACGACCTTCCAGATCGCCGGCTGCGTGGGCTCGTCTGTATTCGTGGGAATCCTGTCCGCGGTGTCCGCCGCCCATGAGGCTTCCGGCGAGTCTGCTGCGGCTGGCACCGCCGCCGGCTTCGATATTGCATGCCGTGTTGCCTTTGCGGTTGATGTGCTTGGCTTCATCGCCGCTGTTGCGCTCGCACGGGTGGAGGCGAAGGCTGCTGCGACTGCTGGCGCAGGTGATTCGAAGTCACCTGAAGCAGGGCTGGAGCAGGCCGACGAGCCGTCGCTTGCCGATGCGATGAAGCGCGACGTGTATTCCGTCACTGCCGCCGACAGCGCATACGATGCGCTCGTGGTTATGGTTCGCAATGGCACGACCGGCATCCCGGTGCTCGACGAGCATCAGCACGCCGTCGGATTCGTGACCGACGGCGACATCATGCGCACGTTGGTCGGCGACACCGATGACAAGGCGTCGATGTCGTATGTCTATGCGCTGTGGGTGCAGGGCGAAAGGTTCGCACAACGCGTCGCCGGCCTGCGTCAGACCAACGTGATGGAGATCTGCACGCATCGTGTGGTCACCGTGGATGGGCATGCTACGATTCGCCGCGTATGCGAGATGCTTGCCGGTAACCGCATCAAGAAGCTCCCGGTGACGGGCGGTGAGGACGGCAGGCAGGTAATCGGCGTGATCAGCCGCTCCGACCTGATGCGGTACATGGTTGCGACGGCGGTGCCTGCAGGCGAGTAACCGTTTGTACGATTTTTCTCGAGCTTCCCACGCCCTGTGACATTGGTCACGTTTGGGGTGAAACACCCGCGGAATGCTGGGCCCACGCGGGTTCCTCGGATAGACTGAAACCACAGCCACAACGTAAGGAGGCGCCACATGGTTGCTATGACCCAGGACATGAAAGACATGATCTCCAACAACCTGTGCTACATCGCGACGGTCGATGAGAACGGCTACCCGGACATCGGCCCGAAGATTTCCATGCAGGTCAAGGATGATTCGCACCTGTTCTACTACGAGCGCACGGCGCGCCAGCATCTGCACAACCTGCGCGACAACGGCAAGATGGTCGTCGCCGTCGCCACCAAGGACAACAAGCACGGCTACCGCTTCCACGGGCCCGTGGAGCTCGTCGATTCCGGCGAGTTCTACGATGAGGCCATCGCCTTCGCCGATGCCAACGGCCTCAAGCATCCCGCCGTCGTGCCGGTGATGACCATCACGCGCATCGACCTGCTTGACGCCGGCCCCAAGGCCGGGACGATCATCGCCCAGGATTAGTCGCCGGGCCGGTCTTTCTGCAAGGCGCCGCTTGGCGAGGGTATGGCAAGTCTGTGCTTGCCGTCCGGCCCGTCTTGGCATGGCGTTGTGGAAGACGTGTTCACGCGAGGCGTGGCATCGGTTGCGGTGCCGCGCCTCGCGTCGTTTTCCGCGGGTGGGGCGGGTGGTGGTGCGGTATCCACGGGTGGGGTGGTGCGTGGCTGGGGCGCGGTGTGGTATGTGCGACGCGGTGGGTGGTGCGCGGCTGGGGCGCGAGGTCGCGCGGCGTGCCTGGAGCGCGGTGACTGCCGCGCGACTCGGTGACTGCCGCGCGGTTCCGCCGTTCGCAAGACATGGAGCCGGTCGCGTCGAGCGCTTGAAACGCGGTGCGATCAGCGACCGTATGTGGCGGGGATGGCGCGGACCCGCTGGTCGATGGCGTCCATGATGGCGAGGAATTCCTCGCCGGGATGTCCCGTGGGGTCGTCGAGCTCCCAATCGTCATCGAAGGGACGTCCGATGAAAGGGCAGCGCACGCCGCAGCCCATCGATATCGCGATGTCCGGGCGCGGGATGTCGGAGATGAGTTTGGGATGCTGCCCGCGGGCCGACATATCGATGCCGTACTGGTCGAGCATGAGGCGTTGGGCGTCGGGGTTGATGGTGTCTTTCAGCGAGGTCCCCGCGGAAACGAATGTGAATCGGTCGAATCCCGGTCTTCCTGTCCGCGCGTACTCGCTGGCGAGGGCTTCGGCGATCTGGCTGCGGCAGGAATTGTGGGTGCAGATGAACGCCACGACGAGTTTGCCGCCGGAGGTTGCGCCGGGTTGCGTGTTGCCTGTCGCGGATGGTGCGGGTGACGGAGACGCCAAATCGGGGAAGGCGGCGGATGGCGCCGTGGACGGAGACGCCGGAGCGGGGCTATTCGTTGTGCCGGAGAATGCACTCGGGGTCAGGGCGTCGGCGGTCGGCGTGATCCGGCCGGAGGTTGTGGAATCGGTCATGCCTGCGATTCTTTCATCGTTGCTTTCGAAGGTGAGTCGCATCTCGTGCCAGGCGACGCCGCCGTGCGTGGAATCCGACATCCCCTCATCCACGAATCCGAAGGAAGCGTAGTAGTGCACAAGCCGGTCCTTGCACGTGAGCACGAGTCCGCGTCGGCCGTGGCTCCGTGCGTCGTCGATGACCCGGCGCAGCACCATGCCCGCGTAGCCGCGGCGCCGGAAGGCGGGGTGCGTGTCCACGCCGAAGATCATCTGCCATGCGCCGTCGGGGGAGTGCAGCGACGGGTCGTCGTACATCTCGTCGCGCAGATGCGGTTCGTCGGTGGCCATGCCGTTGACGAAGCTGAGAAGCGTCGGGGTGTTTCCGCGATGCGCCCGGTCGGCATCGCCGCTGGGAGTTTGTTCGATGCTTGTTGATTCGGCGCCTTCGGGTTCGATGCCTTCGGGTTCGATGCCTTCGAGCAGCCAGAAACAGTCGGGGTAAACGGCGATCCGTGCGGCGAGGGTGTCGCGGCTGGCCGCTTCGGCCGGCGGGAAGCAGGCCTGTTCCACGGCATCGAGCGCGTCGAGGTCGCCTGCGGTTGCGGTGCGCACGGGCAGAAGGCGCAGGGCGTCGGGCGATGCAGGGTTGGGCGATGCGACGGCGGGTTGTAGGGCGCCGGAATCGGGGGATGTCATGGCGCCATCGTACCGCGGCGGACCGTCGCACGGCAGACTTCGCATGCCGTGCGGTCGATGCGACCCGCTGCTCGGAACCGCGACGCGTCACGTCCGTTTGGCACGCAGGCGGTTCACCGCGAGGCCGACGCAGATGAAAACCGCGGAATAGAGCAGCAACAGTGCCGTGGACGATGCCCATGAGGAGACGCGCGGCGCATTGTCCATAACGCCCTGCCCGCCGAAGGAATCGTAGATTGCGGCGACGTACCACCAGCCGGGCAGCAGCTTCGCCACTGCCGTCACGCCCGCAGGCATGAGCCATTGGGGAAGCCATGCGCCCGACAGGAATGCCGACGCCAGACCGACGGTGTTGATGATGCCGTTGGCGGCGGGGGCCGATATGCCGAACTGTCCGAGGAGGAATCCGAAGCATACCGTCATCAGCGCGAACATGAGCATGCTGACCACCGCCATGGCGAGCGAGGCAGGGTTGATCGCCGCAAGGTCGCCGTCCGCGGAGGCGCTGAAAGCGAGGGCGATAAGGAGGCAGCACAGCCACGCCACGATTCCGATGCCGCAGCACACGGCCAGCACTCCGAGCGCGATGCGATGCGCTGGCGCGGCGCTGGCGCGCAGACGGCGCATCGTGGCCGGCGTCTGGAACGCGGTGATGACGAAGGTGACGCCGAAGGCGATTGTCAGAATCAGGGAATAGATCATGGAGGTCGTCGCTCCGAGGAAGACGAGGGAGCTGGCGCTCGCGGCGGATGATGAGCGCGATGCATTGTCGTCGTTGGCATCAGAGGCAGTGCCGTTGCCGTCCGTGCTTTGCACGGTGATGGCGGGCGTCGCGTTGTCGTGCGAAGCGTCGAGCACAGTGGCGAAGGCATCGTCCGTCGTGTCGCACACGCCGGAGGCCAGTGCGGTGCGCGCCGATCCGACGAATCCGCTGATCTGCGTCTCCAGAAGCGTGGTTGCGGCGGACGGCGCCGAGACATCGTCGTTCGAGGCGAACTGGATGGCAGGCATGGCGCTGTTCTGCGTTGCGCCGGCCTGAGCCGCGCCATTGCGCGAGGCCGCGAGGAAATCGTCGGCATACCCCTGTGGCACGATGACCACGAGGTCAGCGTATCCGCTGGTGAGTGCGTCCTGAATGTCGTCGGTTGTGTCTTCGACCTTCACGATTGTGGCGGACTGCTCCAGGTAGGAGCGTATCGCGGTGCCCGCGCAATGGCCCGAGACGCTGTCGCGGTCGATGATGGCGACGGAGGCACGCGGCGGCATGTATTCGGTGACGGATGTATCCTCGTACGATTGCGAGACGTTCATGGCGAGCATTCCTGCGATGAGGCACAGGCCCAGCAGGTACCCGAGCAGGAGCGGAAGATTCGCGCGCAGGATGCGCCACGCTGTTTTACAGGTTTTCATAGCTGGCTCTCCTCAGTTCGATTCCGGCGATGGCGAGCCCGAGCACGCCCATGGCCAGGAGGATGATGGCGGTGCGCAGGAACGGTGCAAGGTTGTCGTAGTAGACAATGGCGTAGAACAGGTTGGTGACCTGCTTGACGGGGTTGAGATACTGGACGGCGGGTGCGGCACGGTTCACGGAATCGGCGAACGACATGTTTCCGTACAATCCGGTGAACGCCGACAGCGCGAGCGTCACGATGATGCTGATGCCGATTTTGGCATTCAGCGTCACGCGCGGTATGGCGCCCAGCGCCAGCCCCAAGCAGCTTGATGTGCCAGCGGCGATGATGACCGCCACCGCGGCGAGGATCCCTCGCCCCGCGAAACTCACGCCGATCACGAAGCGGATGAACAGCAGGTCCACGAGACCGCAGATGCTGGTCATCAGCCATGATGACAACAGTATGGAGGCGATTTTCGCACCGTGGGACAGCGGCGACGAGCTGATGCGTGCGCCGAGCGGCGACAGGTTCGCCTGGAGGCGCGTGATGGAGTCGCATGTCAGGGACATGGCCATCATGAGGGCCATTGCGAGGATGGCGATGTGGTAGCGGGCCATGGGCGTGGATGTGCGGACACCGGGGTAGGGAGCCGCCATGCTCTCGGCGTTCCCATCGGAGAGAAGTGCGGTGAACCACGCGGGGTCATTGAGCTTCGTCGGGTCGGTTTGCGCGGCGGAGGAGATCGCCTCCGTGATGATGGCGGAACGTTCGTTGTATTGGCCGATGAGCGTTGCCAACGTGGTTAGCGACCACGCCTGTCCGTCGCTACCCGAGATCCGCGCCTGTGCGATGTCAGCGGCGGCTTTTTGCGACAGGGTCATCGTCAGGCGACCATCGGTGTCGACGCTCAGGTAGGCGAGCACGTCGCCAGTGCGCAGGAGTGACTGCGCAGCGGTAGTGTCGCTGACATCGGTGCGGGAGATTAGCGGGGGCAAAGATTTCGACGATTGCCCGGTTGGTGCGGCTGCATGGGTATGTGCGACACCTGATGTTGCGCCGGCGGCGCTTGGAGCGATGGTGCTGCCATTGACGTCGTCGGATGCGCCCGACAGCGCCTTGACGAAACTCTCGGCGCCGTAGGAGTCGCGCCACGCATCGTCAGTGACGACAGCGACCGGTGCCGTTTCCAGCACCGTGCTGCGTGCAACTGAACCGAACACCGCCTGCATGATTGATGACAGAATCAGAGGGAAAGCGATGATCCAGAAGAGTGTGGAGGGGTTACGGAGCGTCGCTTTCAGTTCGGTGACGAATGTGGTCCACATGGCGGCCTCCTATTCTTCGTCGGTGCTTCCGGAATCCCGGAGCGCCGTGCCGGTGAGGGCGAGGAACACGTCGTTCAGCGTGGGCGGCTGGGATGTGACATGGCCCGGGTGGATGCCTTCCGTTTGCAGGACATCAAGAATGTCCATGAGATTGTGGTCTCCGCGGGAGCAGCGGATTTCCAACTCATCGCCTTTGTCCTGGACGTTCTCCACGAATGGGAGTGCGGCGATTTTATGAAGAACGGCATCGGTTCGGTCAGGTGCGGTGATCGTGATGCGCTCGCCGGTCGCAACCATGCCTGTCAGTTCTTCCACGGTGCCGAGGGCGAGATGACGACCATGATCCATGATGAGGATGCGGTCGCAGATCTGCTGGACCTCCTCCATGTAATGGCTCGTGTACACGATGGTCGCGCCTTCGCGGTTGAGTCGCTGTATGCCTTCGAGGATGGCGTTGCGACTCTGCGGGTCGACGGCCACCGTGGGTTCGTCGAAGAAGATGAGCTCCGGCTTGTGTGCGATGCCGCAGGCGATGTTGAGTCTGCGCAGAAGGCCGCCGGATAGTTTCTTCGGGCGGAATTTGCGGTAGTTCCCCAGCCCGACGAATTCGATGGCCTCCTCCACGAGGTGTGCGCGGCGCTCGCGGTCCGGCACATACAGGGAACAAAAGTAGTCGATGTTCTCATACACCGTCAGTTCCTTGAACACCGCCACTTCTTGGGGGACCACGCCGATGCGTCGGCGCAAGTCGCGCGACGAGTCTGTCATGGGCTCGCCAAGGACGCGGATTTCGCCTGAATCATAGGTGAGAAGGCCCAGGATGCAGTTGATCGCCGTCGTTTTGCCGGATCCGTTGGGGCCGAGAAGCCCGAAAATCTCACCGGTGTGCACCTCGAGGTCGAGGGCGTCGAGGGCGAGCATGTCGTCGTAACGCTTCACCAGTCCATGGACCGACACCGCCAGGTCGGAGCGGTCCGACGCGGCACCTCTGGCGGGAGCCTTGGCATGTGCGGTGCTGCGGGATGTATCTGTGGTTTCCATGGTTCCATCGTGCCATCGATGGCACGTTCGACACGGATGACAAATGTCACTGTTTCCGTTGCAAGTGACTTTGTTTTAGTTTGTCGCTTGCATGGTCTCGTTGCCGAGGCCAGCTCCAAGTCCCATGTGGCTTGCGCCACGGCTTGGTTCACGTTTCACAGGGGCGTGCGAGGCATGGGG
>Ga0256406_1000190_pt1 | contig 118805 bp, 143 predicted proteins | sample RumenRJG_03DNA_FD_185986 | JGI IMG/M metagenome (GOLD analysis project Ga0256406, IMG submission 185986) | Bovine rumen microbial communities from Lethbridge, Alberta, Canada - RJG_03 | ecosystem: Host-associated > Mammals > Digestive system > Stomach > Rumen | place: Canada: Alberta...
CTCACCTCTTGTTTGATATTATATCTATTTATAAACTACATCTATCCCTGTGTCTAAAAGCAGCGGCTTGCGGTACAGAAATTTATGACATTAACATTTTAGTTAATGATGCAATAGATATATTATTATCTATTAGCCCATCTTGTATAGATTTCTTTTTATTTACAATATCTAGTATATGTTCATCTATTGTATTATGTGCTACTAAAACATATACAGTTAATTTTTCTGTTGTTGTAGCCCTATAGCATCTATCTATTGCTTGTGTAAATCCTGCATATGTCCATCCTACACTAAAGAATATCTCTGTATGCGCTTCTTGTAGATTTAATCCTACTCCTCCTGCTCCTATTGTTGTTATAAATACTTTACAGGATTCATCTTTCTTGAACTTTTCTACTTGCTCATTTTTATTCTTTGTAGTGCCAGTTAGTAAAGCACAATTATACTTTTTAGATAGTTCTCTATACAGAATATCACATGTTGTGCTAAATACACTAAATATAACTACTTTACCGTCTATTTGTTCTAGTAATTCTTTTGTTCTTTCTATTTTTGAACTTTCTAAAACATTTGTAGATAGTAATTCAGTTGTTTCTGTTGCTTGCCTTAATCTTGTTAATTGACTTAACATTGTTGGTATATTTTCTATTTTATCAAGATTATCTATAATATCTTTAGTTATATTATTATATACCTTTTGTTGTTTATCTGTTAATTCTATATATTCTTTTCTGATAATCTTAGGCGGTAATTCTAGTATATCTTTTTTTAATCTTCTAATAGACACACTATCTACTAAATCTTTTATTTCATTTAGATTTTTATAGCTTTCTATGTTATTAAACATACCAAAGTTACAAAAATGATTCTTAAATGAATAATAATTAGTATCTATTCTTCCTATAAATTTTAATGGTACATATACATTTAGAGGATTATTTGTTATTAGTGTACCTGTCATAGCTATTTTATATTTTGTATTTAGCTTTAATAATGCTTTAGTCATTATTGCATTAGGATTTGTACAAAGATGTACTTCATCTACAACAATCATTTCTATTTCTTTTTTCTTTATCCAATACTGTAGTTTCTTTACTATATCTTTATTTTGTAAAGAATGTATATTAGTTATTATAAAAAACTCTTTTTCATCTATTTTTTGTAAATCTTCTAATTTATCTTTATTTGATTTTATAATATATTTATTATTCCTATTCTTTCTTAGTCCTAAAACAGTAGAATTTAATCCTGTATGTGTTTTTATTTCATCTTTATAGTTCCATATCAGACTACTTCTACATACTATGATTAAACAATGTTTTATTTTATTTTCTTTTTTTCTAATAAGAGAAGAATATATAGTTACTAAAGATTTACCTAATCCCATTTCAGATAATAATAATGATTTATCTATACTTGTTAAATAGTCTATATCTTCTTTTTGATATTTATATGGTTTAGTAATTATTTCTTTAGGTAATTTATAATGGTTTAATTTAACTATTTTATTTTCTTTATCTAAAGGAGTACCTGTTATATTATAAGTTATACTTATATTACTATATTTATTTAATACTTCTTTTAATCTATCTAAAACATTATAAGGTAATTCCCAACATTGATAATATTTATCTTTTTTATCATAATGATAATATTTTTCTGTAAAAGAATTTCTAATAATATTTACTATATTAGCATTATATACAAATTTAATATAAATACTTTGTTTATATATTTTTAATTTATTACTTTTATCATATGTTATATTTATAATCATTTTATTTTTCCTTTTTTATGGCTCTTAATCTATATATAGATATTATAACATATATAGGATTTCATTTCAAGTTATATTTTTATTAAAAATAAGTAGTGGAAATTGTCTTTCTAAAAAGGACTCATGTTTATTCTGCCCTATTTATATATTATATATGAACGTAGTGAATATATAATATATAAATAGCATATAACTATATATTATTTATATTATATAGTTAATTTTATTAAATAGATAAATATTATATATTATTATTTATACATATTATACAATAAAAAATACCCTTTGTCAAGGGCATTTTGATTAAAAATTTAATAAACAAATTTAATGTAGGTCTAATTGACCTTACTGATTTTTTGTGATACTATAAAGAATAGAAGAAATATTAATTCTGCTTCCTTTGTTAGCTTTTTATTATTTTACAATATTCGTAAATTTAGATAAATCCTCTACTTTGAAAACTGCCACATCATGTACACTTTTCTTAAACCAGTCTAGTGTAGATATTCTATTGATTACTCTGTATGCATATGCTAAACTATTTTTCCCATGATAATTTATGTATACACTTCCATTTAGCCATACAAAATTAAACTTTGCAAGTTCCTCTTCTATTTCATCATAGGCTTTGCTAGTATCTCCATATTCCTTCTTTAGCTCATCTAAATTAAAATCAAATGAAATTGCGTACATGATATAACCCACTTTCTTTTTATAAATTTATTTTATAGATATAGTATATCACATTTTACTAGTAGATTCAACCCTAGCTTTTACTTTTTCTGTAAGTTCCTCCATGAAAGTTACAATGGTTTGTCTAAGCAAATAAACTCCTGCTATCATGCTTGTGTATTTAGTCCATATTCCAAAATTTTTGAAAGAGCTAAATGGATTTATCTCACTTCTTTTAGTTACAAGTTTATCCATCAATGGTTGTATACCATGTATAACACTTGCTGTTAGATTCTTTCCTTGTGCGGCTATTAAATCATAAGCATTATCTTTTAGTGCACTTTCTAATACTCTTTTTTGTTGTTTGAAGCTGTCATTTAGTGCATTAAATTGGTTTTTTATATCATCATAATTATCAGTATCCTTAAAGATATATGCGTTTATTACATTTTTTAGTGCTGTATCTGTTGTTGTTTTTATATTTTCTTCTGTATTACTTATAGCATTTTCTATAGTATCAGATGTTTTAAGTATTATGTCTTTTATATAGCTTTTTGTTTCATCATCTATTATGAATGTTTCTATTACATTATCTATTTTATAGTTATAAGTACCATCATATAGACCTGAAACAGTTACTTTACCATTTTCATCTGTTTTCCTAGATATTACTCCATACTGCCCTAGATTAAATATTACATCTTTTGCAGCAATAGGGCTACCACTAGAATCTTTTAGATTAAGCTGAATATCTGCCATAGTCTATCATTCCCTTCTTTTTATATTACATTATTATAATTTTTTCTATATAAGAATTTGTAGATGGTATAGATAATTCTATAGTTTTATCTTCATAGCCATCTTTTATTATTTTTATTTTTGTATTGTCTATAATACCTTGTAGCTTTATTATTCCATCGCTATTTCCTATTTTAGCTATTTCTCCATATTTTGTGCTATTAAATACTGCTATTGGTTTATCTATTTTATTGTTATTCTTGTCTATACATTCTAATGTTATAGATACATCTGTCTTGTCTAGTATTTTTTGAGAAATATATTTACTAAAACAGTTTAGCCATCCTTCCATGTGTTTAGAAACAAAACTAACAAGATAGGGCAACACAAAGTTTATTATTTGTGCAATTATATTCATGCCTGTTCTCCCTGTCTAATTTAATTCATAATGCCCTGTACAGCGCCCATATTTAGCCGCTGAGGGGCGTCTAGTCCTCTTTAGGTATATTTATACCTATCGGCTAAAAAATTCCCTTAGAGGGGCTTCTACGGCTTTATGTCAGCCCCATTTTCCCTTTAGTTCTTCATATAAGATTTCTGGTGTTATACTATCAGGTTCTACATTCCCACAAACATTATATCCAAAAGCTCTAAGTATTCTTGTTACAGCTTCACTGCAATCCATAGTATCTTCGCCATCACTATATGTTTGTTTATTTGTTACTGTATATATAGCACCACTAATTAAAGCTAACCATCCGTATGGTTTACCCCAACACTTGTTAAACTCTTTTAATCCTGCTTTTATAGATTGCTCATCTGCACGATAGGAAATAAATTTTCTTATATTTTCTTTTTTGTAATTAGATAGTTTTGTCTGAACAAATCCGCTAGTTAATGCTTCTCTAAATTTACCATTTATGTTTATACCAACATGTGATGGAACAAAACTATCTTGTTTATTTTTTCTAAATAGCCCACAAAACCATTTAATTATTTTACTATACCAATGATTTGAAGAAAAGAATATTACTTCTATTCTTACAAGATTTGTATATTTATTCCCCATAACAACACCTACTTCACACATTATACATAGTGGATTGGTCGAGCGTATTATCGTTTGTTGTAAACTGCCACATCTTTATATTTTCTTCTAGGTCAGGATTTTCCTCTAAAAGACTATTTACAGGATATCCATACTGGGCTACCCAAATAAGGTAGCCTTTTTCTTTTATTGTTTCAAGAGAGACATATCCACTATCGAAATAGCTATATCCTGCATATATTCCATATAGCCCACCAGGATTTCCGCTTTGCCAATCTATTAGTGTGTCTAAGAATGTTTGTACTCTTGTATCTGCTTCTACATTCTTTGTGCTTTCAACCTCTAGGTCAGCCCATATACCTAGTGTAAATAGTTTATTATCTTCACCTAGATATTCATAAATTTTATCATTAACAAATTGTGCTTCTTTTTCAGGTATGCTATCATCTATAAAATGATTTACATAATATATGCCGAATGGTTTGTTATATTTTACTGCCGCATTTACGTTTTCAACAAAATTATCATCTAGTGTTGGTACACCTGAAAGTGTTTCCCCTAGCTTAATTATATATCCATCAGCATTATCACGTGTATCTTCAATCCAGTCTATTGTTGTCTCATATCCATGTGTACTATTGCAATCTGAAACATCATATATATTTGCTGTTGCCATATTATATATTACCTCCAACTTTTATTGTTTTATAGGCAGTTTTATCGTTTTTTCTACTATTATATTTAATCCATGATTTCCACCTAGTTTTTTATAGCTATCATACATATCTGTAATAGATGTTATTTGTTGTTGTGTGATAAACCCATTATTTTCTATATGTCTACAACTCTGTGTTATTCTATCTCGTAATAGGCTTACTATTCCTTCTTTGATAGCTACTATTTCTTCTTTATTTTCTTCTTTTTCTTTTTCTTTTCTATCTTGTAATTCTTTTAACCTTTCTTCTCTCTTTTTGAATTTGAATGTTATCCATGATATTACTAATGTTAATAATCCATTAGTAACCATGAATCCAAATTGTAAGAGAATTTCCAAAAGAACATCTTCCTCCTATTTATGTTATCGAGTTTTGTGTGATTTGATAGTTAAACTTAAAGTCACCATCTGATAAAATATTAAATTTAAGCGTGCTGTTTCCTGTATAGCCATAAGAATAATCTGTTCCATTTATTGCTTTTGACCATGCACCTCGTATATCAACAGTAACAGATAGTTTATCTATACTTGGCACTTGTGCAGAATTTGTTTGAGATATAGCAAAACCTATTCCTATTCCATCAACATCATTTTTACTGTCGTAGAATGTAGCCCATTGTGTTGGTGTTATTGCTCCTAAAGAACTAGCGTCAATGCCTTCATTTAACACAGTATCAACGTCCATAGCACTTAGTCTAACAAATTTACTATCATAAAATGTATAATAGTCTTTAAGGTCTTTTGTTATAAAATAAACAATTTTACTATTTTTTTGTATTATATCTGTTACAGTAACATTATTTATTTTATCGAAAGAGTCTCCGAATAGCTCTCTAGGCAAGCATAGTATATTGTTAGGAATTGCTGTTAGCTGTACTTTGCTTACTGTGTCTGTTTCATCTTCTGATTTAACAGCTATTTTGAATTTGCCTAAATCATACAATTCTGAAGGTGATGCCTGTTCATAATTATTAAACAATGCTTCTTTTTCTGCATCACTTAATGCTGTAAAATTATCTGCTACTTTAATAAGTTTATACAATTATTTCTCACCCCTTTATATTAGTATTCTTTTTGGCTTATATGGTTTACCATTCATTTTATAAGAAATTAACCTTGAATTTTCTCTAATTATATCTTTTACTACATACATATTTATATTCTTTTGCACGAAATTAAATATCTTTTTAGAATAACAATGTGTAGCCATACCTAATCTTGATGTTATTCCTTGTGCTTCTTTTACAGGTATGATTTTTAACTTACTTATTCTTCTTGTTTGATTTAATATTCCTTTTAATACTCTTTTTCTTAGTATTATTTTGTTAGGATAAAATCTATAACCTATGAAGTCTAGTCCCATGTTTTCTAGTCTAAATAGCTGATAGGTATGTTTTGGTTTTAGTTTATATTTTCTTAATACCTTTTCTACAAGAGGTTTTATTAGTTTTGCTTTTTCCCAGTCATCACAAAAAGCCACAAAGTCATCCATATATCTTACATAGTGTTTTACTGTTGGTTGACTTCGTATTACTGAATCCATTTCTTTTAGTAGCAAATTTGCATCAAAAGCACTACAATAATTTCCTAGTGGTAATGTTTTACAGCTATATACAACTTTAGCCTTTAAGGATAAATATTTTTTATCTTTTATAAACCTCTTATAACATTGCATCAATATGTCAGGCTGTACGTTATCAAAGAATTTTTCTATGTCTCCTTTAATGACATATGTTGTTCCTTTCTTGTCATTTGCTATCCATTTCTTTATAGCAGTAAATGCTTTCATCTGTCCTCTGCCTTTTATGCTTGCTACGGCATAAGGGTCTATTCTTTTTACTAATTTATCTTGTATTAACATAATTAGTATATGATGAAGGCATTGGTCTGGGAAGAATTTTGGTTTTTGTAATTTTCTTAATTTCCCGTTCTCTATCCTTTCTTCATATATGTATTTATTTGGTGTAAATGTGTCATTCAATACCATTTCTCTTAGTAAGTCTGCATATTTATCTATATTAGCAAAGACTTTCTGTACACTTAATTTCTTGTGCTTATGTCTAGCCGCTTCTTCAATAGCAGTTATACAAAAATCATGTGTGATGTTTTCTTCTGTAATTAAATTTCCTATCCTTTTCATTTCATTATCCTAACACCATGTTTATATTGAAATACAAAACTGTATTATTTATTTCTCTTGTCAGCACTACAATTAACACTAATTACATTTCCAAATTAACTTCGTACTAAGTAATTTTTATTTTGTGTATATTTTTACCTAAGTAAAGTAAGCATCACCTCATTCATTTGTATATTGTGCTGACAACTTCACAAAAACCATAGTTCACATTAACAATGCCTACGGCATTATTACACGTAAACGTGAACAATCCACAATGTGAACCATTCTACGTGTTACTACCAACAAGAGGGGCTGTGATGCTTACTCTTGAGTTACATTACTGTAACTATTTATATTATACAACAATAAAATGTAAATGTCAAATCTTACTCAAATAAAATAAAAAAAACTAGGCACATTAAAAATGTGCCTAGTTTTTTTTGCCCTATTTTATTTTTTTTCTCTTTTTCTCTTTTTATTCTTTTTAAGCTATAGCACAAAAACCATAGTCCACATCAACAAGGCCCACGGCATGATCACACGTAAACGCGAACAATCCACAAGGCGAACCACTCCACGCGCTACCACCAACAAGAGGGGCTTGTAATCCATAAGCTGACCAAAAGTTATCATTTACTGTTTGTGTTGTTGCATTAGTATCACTAGAGGGTGTAAATAACCAATCGTAGTCTGCATCATTTGCTATAGCTGTAATTAGTGTAGAACTACCACCATTAGGATATGTACTTGTTGTAGGAGTCCATGATGCTAAATCATTTACTGTTGGGTCTGTTTGTATTGTATCTACATCCTTAAAGTATGTTTTACCTGCATAGCATACTGCTCCATCTATATATGACCAAACATTACCCCAAAAATCTTCTATCCCTAATGCTAATGCACTTTCATTTGCTGTTACTGCTGTTGCACTACCATCCATTCCTTTTACGCTATCTGCGCCACCTGTAGTCCAAACATGACTTCCTTCGCTATATCCATTTGCCACAATAGCTTGTACATCTGTTGTTGCATATTTTACTAGCATTAACATTACTAAGCTATATTGTGCTTCAAAGGTTAATTCATTCATTCCTTTTGCTTGTAATGTTGTTCTTGCTGTATTTAATGCTGTATTTGTTCTAGGTGTTTGTCCACTTAAGCTCTTGAAGTCTCCACTTAGTTTATATTTTGAGATATATCTTTTTTCATAGTGTTTTCCATTTACGTAATGCCAAGGGTCAGGCTTGAATCCTGCTTTATATTTTGGTGCTACGATTATCTCAAATTTCTTATCTTCTCTTTGTACCCTTCTATACCAAAATTCATTGACTTCAATCATGATGTCACCTTTGATAGAAGCATGAGTACCTTTTCTTATTGTCTCCCATTCTTCGTCTGTATAATCGTCTTTATACACATATGAAGCTGTCTTTGCTGTATCATTCCATATTCTACAACATTCTCTTGTTTTGAATGGTGCGATGTTCTTGAAGTTATCTATTCCTTCTACTGTATTACTGCTCCTATTCCATGTTAATCCTGCCGCATCATACGTTCTTGTTCCTACTGTTTTACTCGGTTCAAACAATACTCCATACATAGGAACTGTTTCATCTAGTGCTGTTTTTACTGAATCAGGAATAAAACTTGTATCTACGTTTCCAATAAGTAATCCCATATCTTTCTTTTCCTCCATTAAGTAGTTTGTTCTCTCATAGCCCAAACAGAATTATCAGCTACTTTTATATATACCATCTTATAGAATTTTGATAGCTCTAAATAGTCTGTCGGTATGTCTTTTAGGTATTCATTTACACCACCAAATATTAATACATCATCTACTGTAACATCATACCCTGTTAGTGTTTTACTGTCATTACCTAAATAAATATAGCTTTTATCATTTAAGTTAAATACAACTGTGTTTATTCCTGTTGCTATTTGTTCGTTGTTTACATATATTGTTACAGTATTATTTTTGTCTCTTTGTATTTTATACCAATTCCAATCTGTTTGTACTAATTCTTTATTATCTGTACCTATTGTTTTTGGTAGTGTTGTTCCAATGCTTGTTCCATCATTGAATATTATATGTATACTATTTGGGTGTACTTCATCTACATCCTTTAGTTTTTCAAATTTCGCCCAAAAACATACTGTAAATTCTTTATCATATGTGTATGGTATTTCACCAACATTATATAGATATGTATTTTTCTTAAATGTAGTTGCTACATATCTTTTTTTATTGCTAAATCTAGGGTCTCGTCTTACCGTGTTCATGTCTATGAGTTTACTTGATTTTGCCATAAACTCTATTGGTTTTATTTCGTCTTGCCATCTATAAATACTTTTACTCAATTAGCTCCACCTTCTCGAAAGTCTTAAATTCTGATGGGTCTATTTCTTCTGAAACCCTATAATAGTTTGTAGTCATTTTTGTATAATCTCCTAGGACATATTTATATTCATTATTTGGCTTTGCTACTCCGTCAAATATAATAAATTTTGATTTACTTGCTATTGTATTGTTTATAGTAAACCTTTTTCCATCACCAGAATCATAATCAAATATATTTTCTGATACACCTTTTGTTACACCGGAAAGTTTTAATACTTCTACGGGTGGAAATGAGAATGTTGCTGTTTTTTGAACAGAAACATCGAATGTATCACCTTTTTTAGCCCCTAGTTTATTTACTTGACCATAGTTATTATGTTCTGTTGCAGATAGCAATACCCAATAATTAGCATCATCTTCAAAGCTCTCTGTTGACATATTTTTTTGTATGCACAAATACAATTTATTATCATTTATTACAATATCATTAGTATTATATTGTTTTTTTGGTTTCCATTCTTCAACAGAACTTCCACCACCTATATTAGCCCAATTAGATTCTGTAAATGCAACATCAGAATTTGTTGTCTTACATTTATAGATTTTATTGTTATGCTCAACAATAGCTCCTTTTACATAATAACAACTACTTGTCCATTCAGGTATTTGTGTACATACTAATTCCCAATTATTTTGCTCTTGTGTAAAATCTGTTCCTGATGTTATATTTGCTTTTGCTCGATATAGTATATTATCATAATATACCATTTCCCCTTTATTATATCCTTTTTTTGGTTTCCAGTCAAGTATTTTATTTGAAGAATATAATAAACCTATAATTTCCCAAGAAACATTACCGTCTGTTATAGTAGTGCCAATTTCTTCTGTTTCTAATGTTGGTGGTGTACTTGCTGTTGTTCCACCTAATACACATCTTATCCATACATCATTAAATCTTACAATATCGTCTTTATTGTATAGGTGATTGTTCTGCCTTACAATTGAGTTTTTATTTATGTATTCTACTATTTTTTTATGATAATGTTTTAGTCCATTTGTGTCTAAAAATCCTTGTGACATTCCATCCCATACATCTAATGAGGGTACTGTAAAATTATCTGTCCATAATCCTGCACCCTGTATGAGTGAAAAGCTATCTACTTTCATGTTTCTCTTTATGGTTGGTGTATTATCAGAATCATTACATGAACCACTATTTATAGCAAAGTCTGTTACAGGAAAACTAAAGTCTTTTGTTTTATATCTAGTCTCTAGGTTATCTTCTATTTCTTTTTTGCCATCAATGAAAACATAAAAGATGTCACCTTTTCTTACTATGCTTATGAAATGATTTTTGCCATCTGCTAGATTTAATGTTTCTGTTGCGTCAATATATACATTATTCTGTATAGCTAGTCTTAATGGATTGCATAGAAGCATAAATGTTCCTGCTGTTGTTAAGCTATTATTATTTGCTACAGACAATAAAACTGTATTTTTACCTGCTGATGCTTCTACATTAAACCAAAAAGATAGTGTAAAGTCATTACTTCCTAGAGAAAAATTTGAAGTGCCTTTAACAGAAATCTCATAGTCTGTTCCTAGATTAAAGCTACCATCACCAATTATTCCTGCTTTTTCTATAGGTACAGAAGAATTACTTAAAGCACCTGATTTATATATTCCAAATTCTCCATTTATATTGTTGTCTTTATATATTTCAACTTTTCCATGTTTATATATTGCTCTTAATGCTAATGTATATTCCAAGTATTAAACCCCCATTCACTGTAATCCTTCAATTGACACTCCCCATGCTTAAAGGCAGGGGATTCCTACTTCTTTGACCGTAGCGTATGCGGTGAAACCGCATGAGGTATGGCGTAGCCATACCTTTTTATGTCTTACACAATCTCCATAGGCTTATTTTATACTGATTCCGCAAGCCCTACGGTACAGTTTTTATATTGTTTAAGCTACTGAAAGTAATCTTTTACCCTCATTTAAGATGTTTATGCTTGCATTTATGTCTCTATCATGTGTAGTATGACATTTTGGACATTCCCATTCTCTGATTGACAAATCTTTTACTTTTGGATTTCTATATCCACAAGAACTGCAGATTTGAGAACTAGGAAAGAAAGTGTCTATTTTTACTACTTGGCAATTACTTTGCCATTTTGATTTATACTCAAGCATAGTAACAAATTTATACCATGAACAATCTTGAATAGACTTAGCTAGTCTATGACTCTTTACCATATTCTTAATCCTTAAACTCTCAATAGCTATAACTTGGTTTTCGTCTACTAGCTTTGTTGAAAGTTTTTGAAAGAAATCATTCTTGAAATTGGTAATTTTTTCATATTGAATAGCTACTTTTATCCTTCTTTTTTCATGGTTTTTAGATTTAGGCATTGTTCTTGAAAATTTTCTTTGTAACCTTTTTAACTTATTTTCAAGTTTTTTAATATGCTTAATATCCATATTGTATTTTGTACCATTAGATAAAATAGCAAAATCTTTAATACCTAAGTCAATACCAACTTCATTAGACTTAGAAGTTTTAAAAGTATCTTCTTCCTCAACAAGAAGTGAAACAAAATACTTATTTGATGGTGTCTTTGACACTGTAGCATTTTTGATTTTTCCAGTAAAAGCTCTACTCTGTTTTATTTTTATAAGAGTTTTTAATTTAGGCAAGTGTAACTTGCCGTCACTAATAAATATCATTCCAGACTGATTAAGTGTTCTATAAGAATTTTTCCTGTGTTTACTATGAAATCTTGGATATTTAGACTGCTTCTTAAAAAATCTCTGAAAAGCAGTATCAAGGTCACGAAGAGATTGCTGTAAAGCAACAGAATCACTCTTTTTTAACCATTCATATTCAGAATATCTTTTTAAATCAGTAATATGCCTTGAAAGTTCTTTCATAGAGATAGATTTTTTCTCATTTTCCCAAAGTTCTTTTTTAAGAGCTAAACAATGATTATACACAAAACGTGCATTTCCAATACATTGGTTAAAAAATTGTTTTTGACTCTCATTGGGATATAACCTAAATTTATATGCTTTTAGCATTTTGTTTCACCCCCCCCCCTCCAGTTTAACACTCTCCACACCTAAATTTTTGTTATTTTGTTTATATTATAATACAAAAGTTGGTGCTTGTCAATACTTAATTTAGTTCTCGCGCCTTATATCCCCAGCCATAAATGACGGGGTTTTACAGTGCTTCAAATAATGTGTCTATAAATTCGTTTGTTATTGGTTGAATTTTTGTGTCATATACTGCAAGTTCAAAATTATTTTTTGAGAAACTTGTGTCATTATTCTGTTTTATGCTTCTATATATTGCACCATCATATAATACAAGCTCTCCTTCTGTATATGTATTTCCTGATTTCCAATCTTGTATATTAGATAATAATTCCCAATTATCAATATCATCTTTAAATGTATTTGCGCTTGTATGTTCTTTTATACATCTATATAATATACAATTATATATAATAACATCATTTACAAAATATCTTGTACCTTTTGCCCAGTTATCATGTTTTCTATCAAATCCATCCCAATACTGTGGTTCAAATATACTTGTTGATATGTGTGTTGAATTACATACATACAATGCTCCATTATAATATACTAAAGTATTTTTCTCATAAACTTTATTTGCAGTCCATTTTGAAATATTTAAATCAGATACATCACCAATTAATTGCCAATATCCATCATTAACAGATATTATTAATGGCTTTACTTTATTATATGAACCATTAGAAGCATAGCTTCGCTTTTCTCTATTTGATACGAATTTAATATATCTTGTATTTAAAGTAACTTTTAAATTAAAGTTTCCATCAAGCTCATTTTGTGTTTCATATAATTTTGAGTAATTTGTTCCGTCATCACTTACATAAATATATAAATTACAATATGCCGCGGAATAATTAGCAAAGTAAGCATAAATATTTGATACTTGTTTTATACTTCCTAAATCATATACATCTGATGCGTCTATAGTAACATATTCGTATGAGCCTATTGGTGCGTCACCATCATATGTTGTTACAAAAAATTCATTCTTAGTATTTAATGTAGTTTGTTCAACATCTTCTGAAACACTTGTATGTGCTACTTTACATCTATATAGTTTATTATTAGAAATAACAGTATCTCCAACTTTATAATATATTCCTTTTTTATATAATTGTACATTTGAAAATGTCTGTAACCATTCTGCTTCATCCGTTGCAAAATCATTGCCGCTTATATGTGTTTCTACTGCTTTATATGGAACATTATTATAATAAACTATTTGGTCTTTTAAATATAATGTTTGCTTTGTCCATGTGCTAGCAATATTTATTGTTCCAATTAATTGCCAATTAGCTACATCTGCATTGAAACTTGTACTTGTATGTAATTTTACACACCTATACAAATTATTTTCATAACGAATCATATCACCAATTTCATATTTATGTGATGTTACCCAATCTAATATTGTAGCACTGCATAATTGTACCCAATCATCATTATTATAATCAACATCAAAATTATTTGTGCTTGTATGTAATACTTTGCATCTATATAGTAAATTATTATGTAATACTAATTGGTCTTTTTTATACTCTTTGTTTGCAGTCCAGTCCGTTATTTCATCTACTGTAGGAGAAACTAATTCCCAATCACCATCAGTTTCATAATCTACTTTAAAGTCCGTACTGCTATCATTATTTTTAATGCACTTATATATCTGTGCATTTTTTAATACTAAATCACCAATATAATAATGTGTGTTACTTGCCCAATCGTCTATTTGTGTTTTACTTATTTCCTGCCAATAATCATTTTTATAATCGTGATTAAAATCATTATTTGCTTTGTGTGCTAATAAGCATTGATATAGTTTATTATTATGAATAACAATGTCATCTTTTAAATACATTGTTGCCGCAGTCCATGTATTTAATGTGCCACCACCAATGGTTTCCCAATCAGCATTATCATTGTCCCAATTAGTTGCGCTCATGTGTGCCGTTTTGCAACGATAAATCGTATTTCCATTTACAATACATTGACCTTCATAATAATATTTATTTGCTACCCATGCTTGCAAATTTGCTAGTACGTTGCTTAGTAACGTCCATTTTGAGCGGTCTGTTTCAAAGTTACTACTAGATGTATGACCCGCTGAATTTATAAAAAATAGATTATCATATTTTATTATTGTTCCAGCCTTGTAATATACTCCGCTTGCCCAATTTGGTATATTAGCGTAAACTATATCCCATTTTGCAATATCTGTTTGAAAATCTGTTGTATTGCTTGTATGTTTTGTATTACAACGATATAGAATATCTTTGTATATTACAAATTGACCTACTTGATATGGTTTATTTACTTGCCATTCATTTGCACCACCAACACCACCAACAATTTCCCATGAATTAGTTTCATTATCAAAACTTGTTGCATCACTCATGTGGTCTGTTTTAGAACGATATATAATACCGTCTACTAAAACGCATTGGCCTGTATAATAATATGTGGATGATTGCCAATTATTTAAATATGCTGGTACATTTCCTAGTAATTTCCATTTTGCACGGTCTGTTTCAAAATTACTTGTCGATGTATGAGCACTTACACATTTATACAATAAACCATCTTTTATTACTACTACATTTAATGGGTAATATTTAGGATATGTCCAGTCATTTACTGAAGCATATAATAAGTTAAAGTTTGCAATATCATCTATAAAATTAGTGTTCCCACTTGTAAAATTTGCATTTGCTACATAGTATGTTCCTTGATATGTAACAATCTGACCTTTTTGATATTCTGTATTTTTAGCATATTCATCAACTAAACCATATGTATCTAATAACTCAAATTTAGTTTTATCAAATGTAGTTGTACTTGTATGTTCTGTAATACATTTATAAATTCTATTATTATAAACTACTGTAGCATGTTCTTGATATAATACACCATCTTTCCACTCTTGTACATTTGAAAATAACTGTTGAAAATTAATTTTATCTTGTGCAAATGTATTTAATGATGTATGGTCTATTTTACATCTAAATATCTCATTATTATATAATACAATTTGTCCTCTTGTATAATATGTATTACCTATCCATAAGTCTAATGAGTTACTACTTCCAGCACTAAATTCATACACTATCCATTTTATACTACCATCAGTAACTATAGAACCTGTTACATTGTTTTTTGGTTCGGTTACACCGCTTGTGCCACCAACAATACATTGATAGTATTGATTTGATTTTCCTTTTGTTATACGAATTATATCGCCCTTTACATAATCTGTGCTTTTATTCCAAACACTAAAATGTGCGGGGCTTTTTGCATGGTCTACCCCAAGGCACTTATCATCTATATCTTTAATAACATTATTAAATGTTACATCAATAAACTTATCTGTAGGTTGTATTAATTTAATCCCTAAATTAGTTGTTTTATTACTTGCCAATATATATTCACCCCGCATAATTTTTACGTTATTAAGTATTAATTTAATTATATCATATTGCAGTATTTAAGTCAATAAAATAAGCATGATGCTTATTCACCATGCTTAAATTGTAATAAAGTCTTTATCTTCAAATGCACCACTATTCCACTTATAGCCTTTTGTATAATTATTTGTTAATTGTGTATATCTTGATGCAATTCTATAGCCATCTTCCATTGTTACTGGTAACAATACAACTTTTCCATTACTATCTAATCCACATATTCTATACATTGTAGGTTGTAATTCATATAAGAACCCATCTTGTCCTGTAACAGTACCTAATGTAGTCTGTGTCCCTATTCCTAATAATACACAATCATCTGTTGTATATGCTTGTGTAACACTATTTACTGTTTGTGGTAATGTTATTGTATTTCCTGTAACTACGCTTTGTGCAAACTGTTCCAAATCTTGTTGTGTTGTGAATACACCACCTAATATTGGAGCATTGTATTCCATTTCTTTTTCATAGCTTGCCCAAGAATAAATATTATTCTTTTCATCATATACATGTACAGTCATATGAATATTACTGTATTGTTTTAATTTATCATCACCAATAGCATTACAAAAATCTACCCACCTCATTCTCATGGATTTTTTACTAACACCGTTTGGTTGGTCGTATGCTACATCTTTTGTAACGTCAAATGTTTTATCATATGCTTCTATAGTAACTGTATTAAATAAATTTACATTAGTAACAACTACTGTTGTAGCATCTGTTTGTGATATTATACCATAGTTATCAAATTTATTTCTTGGTATAAAACTATATACTAAATCACCAGTGAAATGTTTCTGTATGTCATAATCATCAACATATTTATATTCTGTTATGCTATCTCTATCCATGCCAAACTTCATATTTGCCATTACTGTTGGTTGTTCACTTCTACGTTTTGTGTATATAGTTTCTATTTTATCTAATTCAAAATCTTGCTCATCATTTACACTTGCCGTTCTTATTTCGTAATTATCTATTGTGATATTTCCTTCTTTGCAAGCATAATTAAGCCCATTTGCGTTCATACCCGTATTTAAGAATGTTACTAAACTTCCTTGTGTATGCTTTTGTGGTAATGTATCAAAAATACCTCTTATAATCCCTGTTAGCTTATATGTACCATTTGGCATTAATTGCATTTTATCATATGACATTATTTCGTCATCAATCATTACAATATTTTGACTACTCTTATTATTATATGTATCTGGGTCATCTGCAATTCTATCACAAATATTATTAAATTGTGAACTAGAATCTGTACCTATATTTTGTATCTCAAATCCATTAGCATCTTCATCAAATGATAATGAATATTCTGTTGTTAGTTCACCAATCATAGAAAATTGAGAACTTCTTGATGTTACTCTAGTTCTACCATCTAAATATTTGTACATAAACCATGAGCGTGTTTCTTTATCTGGTCTTGTTGCATAAGCATTGATTGTAGTATTTAAATTCAATGTCATTTCATATGGTAATTCCAAGAAAGATGTTTGTTTACTTTCTGTTGGTTGCTCTGGTGTATCTTCCCATGATATTATACCATGATAATCATAATCAACTTTACCAAATCCAAATACATCTTCTACCGCCGTTATGTTTATAGTTTCATCAGTTAATGAACCATAATCTATATCTGTTACCCTAAATGCCTGTTTTGTAATTCCATATGGTTCCCAGTTTATTCTTATTGGGTCTCCCAAAGTTACATTATATCCTGCGCGATTACATTTAAATGTTATTGATGCTAATGGGTAACCTGCACTTAATAATGATGTTTGTGCTAATGTTCTTGCATTTTCAGCAGTTGTAAAATATTGTCCATCAGTATCTTGTTCAGTATAATTATGTGTTATAAATGTATTCGCAGTATCTTGTATAATTACCGTGCTTGTATCATATTTATTATTTGCATCTGTAAAATTAACATTTATTGCGCTTACTGTTTCAGACCAATCAAGTCTTGTAAACTCCATATTCTCACAATTAGATGTGTTAAATTCTATAACATTATCTACATCGTAATCATTACGAATTAGCTTAAATGTTAGCATACCTGTTGTTGGTGAGTCAAAACATACACCATTTATATGTTGCAATATCTTATTTATATATGAACTTGCTATATCTACTTGGTTAAATACACATGATACTCCTAATCCTTCTAGTTCGCATATTGCACCTAGCTTTATTAAGCTATCAACATCTATTCTAGTATCTCCATAATCGCAACCCCAATAATTATTCTTTAGTATCTCATATATAGCATCAGCAGGATTTTCATCATCGCCTAGTCGTCCTAAATGATAACGACCATTTTCTACTAATTTATCAAAATTAGATGATACTCTATTAAACTCTGCACTCTTTGCATTTGGATAGTTATCTTTTAATGCTTTCCATTTATCTTTGATATCAGATAGTGCACTATTGTAATTAACCATTTCTGCATCTGTGTCTGCCGATATAGTTCCTATATATGTATTTAGCGTATTATCACAGGCATCTTTGTAGTCTTTTATTGCATCCTTTACTGCTTGGTTTTGCTCCGATATATATTTATTAATATAATCGTAAGAATTAGTTATATCATTTCTATATTTCTGTATTATTCTATTTTTATGATTTGTCCATAACTTATTTGGATAATTTACTATTTCAAACCACATTTCTGGTATATTTGGTTGCTTTCCTATATATGCTTTTGGTATTACACATGTAAAATACATTGGATATACTGGTGTTAATCCTTTTAAATCATCCTCTACTTGTGCATTATCTGTCATTTGCTTAACCATCCAGCTATCTCTACCCTGTTCTGTAGTACCAAAATATAGCCTAATATCTCCTACAAATCCACCGCCCTCATCTGGGCCACCAAACATATCCTCATCGTCTATATGAGCTACTATACCTTTTGGATTATCTACTTTCCATGCTACATGGTCGTTATTATCCCATACACCTTTTTCTGTAGATTCTTCAACCTTATCATCATACACATTCATGTATATTTTTTTTATTCCTATATTATCTCCTGTCCAACATATTATATGTTGCCAACCTAAATAATATTTAAACCCTTTTTGTATAGTTGTTTTTAGTAAATGTTTATTTATTAATGACATTAATATCCATACAAAGAAATGTGAAACAGCTTTCATCATTGCCGCACGTTTACCACCAGAATCTATAGTATTACCTTCACCTGGGCTAGAAGTAACACCACCACCACCACTTGTTGTAACATGTTGACCTGGGTGTACAATAACTTTATCTGGTATAGATATGCTAACTATCAAATCTATTAACGTCCCCAATATCATAGGCCATACGTTTAATTTACTATGTGCTCCATATTCTTCTGTATATATTTTATAATCATAATCTCCATAATAACTAACTAGTGGAGTTTTAATCATTCCACGTCCAATTACTACAGGGATTGCACTACCTATTGCATTAACATTATCATATGTAAACTTTGATGGCTCTTGGATGCTACTTCCATCATTACCAAATCTTCTCCTCAATAGCCATAGTAGCGTTGTTGATATACCCCAACCAAGATATGCTGAAAATTGGTTTTTATTTTCATTATTTTCATTATTTTTTGCGCGCTTACCCAATTATATTGTCACCTCTATAAATAAAAAAAAAATTCCTTACACATATTATATCATGTATAAGGAAAATTATCAATATTAACCTAAGTTCATTGAATATATCTTTCTATCTGTATCTCGTGTAATTACATCTGTCATTACCCAATATGCTGGCGGATTTTGTGTGCTTCTTCTAGTATATACATTATATGCTGGAATATAAGGCACTCCACTAAAATTATCTGTATTATGAAATTTTCTAGCACATTTTGTAAATAGATTACTGCATCCAGCATAAGCATAAAATGTATTTTGTTTATCATTATCATTTATTGGATATTTTAGATATATTGTATTACCTTCATGCCTTTTTATTTGTCTATAGCAATTTCCCATTTTTATAAAGCCATCAGTAAACCACCCATTTTCAACATCTTCTAAATTCTTTGATTGTATAGTTAGTCCACTATGACTATCTACATAACATTTTAATTTCCATTCATCCATATTTAACATGCATTTATTATCATATATACAATTTATACAATAATAGCTTAATTTACCTTTTGGTACATTTCTTGACATTACATTTTCTATTGTAATAGTTAATTCTACTTCACTATCTATAAAATGCGCTTGCGTTACTGTTCCATCTAGTATTTTTATATAGTCTTGCTGACCTTCGCCATGCATACGATATATTTTTAATTCAACACCGTCTTCTTCTGGTGGCGCTCCTTGATATAATAACCCTATTTGTGATGTTCTATTCATAGTTACTATACAAGTTTCTTTATTTGTAGTACCTAGTTTTAGACTATCTCCCCTATGAATATATTCTGCCGTACATGCATATATAACACCATCTAAATTAATAGTTTGTGAAAAATTTGAGCTTGTGTAGGCATATTCAACACCATTATAGGTAAATATGTATATTTCTACAGGGTTACCATCGTCAACCGATAATTCACTAGTATTATAACTCATACGTCCACTTCCTTAAATGATACTGTTGTTGTAGCTACACAATCTGTCTCATAATTAAATTGTATCTCGTCGCTATCAAATCTTACTAGATTAAAATATGATATCATCATTATATTATCTAATGGTATAGTTTCTTTTACTGTATCTGATAATAATATTTTACCTACTTTTATCTCCCCATATGTAGGGTCATGCCTTTTATCAGTAGCATATCCAAATATTTTAAATATATGTGCTTGAAAATCTTTTGTCAATACTACTATATATTTCTTTCTTGTTACTGCTGAATAATAATCATACATGCCATTAAACTCTGTTATGATATAGTTTTGACCACCAACAATATCTTCATATGGCTCTATATCATTTACCCATGTTGGACAATAAAATGCTTTATATCTACCGCTAACATTTCTAAAAAATCTTTTCATATCAAATATCATTGATTTATCTAAAAGGTTTATATCCCATGTTTGTGTATCATAATAATAATTACTTTTCATATCATATTGGAATATACCTGTATTATTATCAAGTTTATTTACATTTTTATTTATTTTTAAATTTACAGATTCGTCGCCTACCCATGTAGGTGTGAATAAAAATACTTCTCTATCATTAAATGTTTGTGGTAGATTAAACATATTAAAATTTTCTGACGTACCCTCATAAGGTAATACTTTTGCTGGCAAACTTACGTTTCCTACTGCATTTACTGCTTCAAAATTTAATACAGTATGTGTTCCTCTAGCAAATACATAGTTTACATCTGACGATGGTTGCGTACATGTATTTATTAATGGATAAACAAATGTAGTTCCTGCTCTAAATGGTTTTGATACAGGGTCTTTTAATTCTATTATACCAACATTATTTTTATCATCTATTCTATAGTGCCTTACTTTTCTTACCATATTCTTACTTCTGCCCAATGGGTCATCTTCATAAAATAATTCTACATAATCACAATTTTCAAAATTATATAATGAGTTTACTGGTATTTTTATTATTTTACCACCTAATACATCCTCTACTACTGGTGTAGCATTAAACCATAATGGTATATACTGTGTTCTATTTTGTTTTTGTCTTAATAATGCTCTTATCCATTGTGCTTGAAATACATCCATAGCATCGTAGTCAAAACTAAATTTACGTCTAGGATATTGCCTAGTTTTTAGTCTTTGCTCTTTACCGTCATAACTTGTTATTATACTTGTATTATATTCATATGTTTCTGTTATTTTTGTATCTGCCAACTAAGTCTCACCTCAATTCCTGTGACTTGGGCTATACTCGCCATAATACTTTAATTCTGCGGCTTTTCTAGCATTTAATGCTTCTTCTTCTGTATCGAACCTACCCAAATGAATAGCCTTTTTATCTACTGTAATATATGCTTCCCATTTACCATAATGAAACCTATATCCTTTTGCACCACGTCTATTAAAATTATTATGTGATATTGTAATCCATCTACAATTCTCTGGCGAATATCCTTTATCATTATCAAATCTATCTAATTGTAATCCTTCTTTATATCCACTGTTATTAGCCCACTCAACAAATGCTTTTAGACCTTCAACTGTATCTGCCCATTCTTCACATACTTTAATTCCCCTACCACCGTAATTAGGGTATTTATAATCTTTTTCGTATTCACAACGTTTGTGCATGTCCTTAAAAACTGGGTATAATTTATTACTAGATAAATTATGTTTTGTGAAAGTATGCTTTATAGTGCAAGCATGACACATTTTAGTTTTGCTATGCGTTAAATTTGATAATTGTACGTGGTATATTTTTCCACACCCTAAACATTTCAAAATCAACATTCTTGCACCACTTTTATTTGGTTTTGGTAGTTCCCCCAAATACTGCCAATGTCCAATAACTTCTCCAACTGTAAAATTGTACTTTCTGTTAGCCATAGTTAACTTCCTCCTAAATCATTTGATACATCTATTATAGCATGATTTTCCTTGGTTGTCAACTACATGATTTTCTACCAGCTCGGACTGAGGTCATATATTGAAATACTAACATCATCATTCCAATGTTCACCATGCCCTGCAATAACAAATTTATATTTACCATAAATTAACCAAGGCTCATATATAGGTCTATTATTTATTCCTACATCTGGTCTTTGTAATGGCTCTAATGCAGGATATAATGATGTTGAATACTCTGACAACGACCATGTTAAACTTAATGGTTTTGCAGTTAATTTAGGATATTTCTTATATTTAATAAGCACATCACAAATTTTATTTAAATATTTACTGTCTATGCCTAAATCTGTTAATGTAAAATCTTGTAATACTAAATAATTTGTTCTAAAACCATCTTTATTTTCATATGTTAATACTTCATCTTTTTTATATTCTTTTCCTATTTCTACTTCTTTTATATCACTATCATAACATAAATAATAATCTTTATTTATACCATCATGGCAACTTTTACAACCACCACATATAAATTCTGAATCTAGCTTAGATTCTACTTCTATCCAATTATCTTTTTCTGCTTCAAAATCCCCTGTAGATGTATATTCCTTTATACATCTATAATATTTATACTCATATGCTACAAAATCACATTGTTTATATTCTTTGTTTTTTACATATTTCTTTATTTTATTTTTATTCTGCCCCTTACTTGCAATATGTGCAATCCATTTTACTCCATTTTCATCATCTATGGTTACAAAAGTTCCACTACAATTTTCTCCTTCTGGGTTATATGGGTCTATATGTGTTGGGTCAATTTTGACATGGGTTGCTCTTAACCATTCAAAACCTTCTAAATAAAAATATGTATTACTTAGTACCTTATTAAATGATAGTGTTGGATATTTATTTAATCCTGTATACTGATAATATCCTCCATTAGCAACGTGTAACCTAGACCACTCACCAAAATATTCATATACTGTTGTTCCTGCTTTTTTATTTATTATTGTATCATATGTTGCTAATAACTTTATAAAGAATGTTGGATTATTTATGTCATCTTTACCATATGGTCTTGCTAAATCAGCAAGATATATATTTCCAATACCCTCTTTACTATCATCATCTATTACCATATCATATACTGGTTTTTCAAAATGCCCTATAATAAAATATTTTGTACTGTCATCATTACCACCATATATTACTTTAAATTGGTGGCTATTAGCTATAGTAAAATCTATTTTCATATCTGCTATTGATGTGATATTTGTAGTTCTTGACTTTAATGTTTTTGTTTCATCGTATACTTCAAATACTTTTGTTGATGTGTTGTATACATATAAATACCCATCTTGCCTTGTCAATACTGCCGTTCCTGCTGGTAATGTTCCAGTATTTAAATGTAACATTCCCCACATTCTCATTGTCATAGTATCCCCATACCAAGGAAATTGTGTTAAACTACTAAGCATTTCTGCCGATACTATTCTTATTCCATTCCAATATGGGTAACTAAAATCAAAACTAGCATTTACTGGACTAAATGCTCTATATCCTATTTCTTTTACATAATATTCATTTGCCAATATATCACCACCACCAATAAAAAATCCTCTATATATATATTATAATATATAGAGGATTTATTGTCAATTTGATTCTTTTGTATTATCCTCAGTTTTTGCTTCTTCTTCTTGATATATTGAAATACCATCAAAACCATAATATCCTCTGCGCTTACCCATTGGGAATATTTCACAAAGTATATTACTTTCTGGGTATTGAATTTCATATGTATGTGATGTTTGCATGTTTAATGTGCTTATAAAATATATACCATTAGCCGCACCGGCTGGTGCATATAAATCCATGGCATCTGGGTCTACACATACACTAAAATATATTGGCATATTTATTGTAATACAATTTAATGTATTTATATCTCTACCCCAATCTAGTCTTTCTTTTGATTGTAGATATAAATAGTGTGGTATTTTACCGTTCTGTGCTTGCCCTTTTACTCTTATTGGTAATGATAGTCTCTTACCTGTTATATTATCATTACCACTACTTGCCCAATAGATGTTTCCTCTTGCATCTGTTGGTGCCTCATCTATATCTATTCTCAAGAATGTATTTGAATATTGACCGCTACTTAATACTGGTAATATAGCTTCATCTGATTCATCTTCATCTTCATATACTTTATATGCAGTTTTCATCATATATCTTGTAGCTGAACCACTAAAATATGCTCCACCTGTCCATGTGTCATATTTATCTAAATTACCAAATATTAAATGCGTTGTTTGGAATAATTGTGATGTTGTGTCATCTTTATAGGTTATTCCTACACCATTCTCTAAATTTGATATATAAGCATCAAATGCAGTATCATATGTTGTCATATCTTGTTGATATTTTGTCATATCTGTATTATATTGAGTCATAGCAGTATTATAGTCATCATCTATTTTTTTACAATCTGCTTTATATTGTACCCAATCATCTGATGTCTGATTATAATATCCTATTATGTTATCTATTTCAAAATTATTTGCTTTATTAGATTTATAATTATTTATCAATATGTCCTTAGGAACTAAATAAAGAGTGCTTGTATCGTATGTAGGTTTTGATGAACTACCAGTAGATGTAATAGTATAATTATTTTGTTTTGGTGTTTTCATAATGTTACAAAAATAACATTTAAATGATTTATCCTTACTTACCATATATGGAGCTACGCCAAAAAAGTTTACTACACTACTAAAATCCTTTTCTGTCATATATGATGTGATACTATATGACATACCAAAATCATATGATGATGATGTTGTTACTGATGATATTAATGCACCTTTTATAGCTGGAACATATGTAACACCATCTGACTTTCCTAAACTATCACATATTGATTGTAAATTAGTATCAGCAGTAACTACTTGCATTGACTGCAAATCTAAACGTAACGCACTATAATTAGTTCCTGCGGAAGAATTTAAATCATTTAATTTATTATTAATATTTATTGCATATGATTGTAAATCTGATACACTACCACACCCAATATCAGAACCATTATCCCCAACTAAAACATCCCAAAACCGTGCATATGCATGGTCTGGCATATCTGACATAGCTCTTATTGCTGGTTTTGTAGGTTTATTTGGATATTGTGCTTTTACAGGTTTTACAGGTGGTGTTGGTCTTGTTGGTGGGTCTGCAACTTTATCAATAACTCTTTGTCCTTGTTTTACTAAACTAAATGTTAATGTATCTGTTGGTTTAGTAATTTCATTACAATATAAATTATATGTAAATCCTGTTGCATTTTTATTTTTCAAGTATGTTATATAATTATCTTCTGCTGTTAAATATGCTTGATATGCCGCTACTTTCTGAAGATATTTGTTATAATCTGCAGCTTTATTATTATAGTCTGTGTCTATTTTATCACACTCTTGCTGATATTTTTGTAAATCTGCTTGATACTGTGCATCTATTGCCGCGACTTGTTGATTATAGGTTGCTAAATCAGATTGATATTGTTTTAATGCAGTATCATAATCTGAAATTGTTTGGCTGAAATTCTTTAGTTTTTCAAATACTGATTTTGGCATAGCTATACCAACAATACCGTCATAAAATCCTTCTCTATATGGCCCAACTGTTGCAGTAAGTAAACTTGAGTTTACATCGCCGTTATTTTTATGTTCCACAATGGCGAATGGAAAATTAAAATTACTACCAACAGAATACTTCTCTTTCGCCTGTTCTGGCATAGCGTTCCATTTATCCATAAAACTACTTTCAGTAAGTGTGGATATTTCTTGTCCAAATACTTCAATCACATCTTTGAACGTACCTGTACCGCCAACATATACACCTTTATTTTTAAACTCATTACCATTTTCTATTGTAGCTTGAGTACCATTAGTAACTATTCTCATTGAGTTATTATCAAATAAAAATACTATTTCATTATTATATTGATGTGCGGTATCGTATAATAAATCAGCTAGTGGAACACCCCTACCACCATATTTATCTTTATCATTCTGTAATGAAAATGGGTCTGTTCCATGTATGTTTGTAATACGTGGTGCTATTTTTCGGCCTAGGCTTGCGTTCTTATCACTCCTAACTACTGTAGGGTCTGTTGGCTCTGTTGGCCTTGTTGGGTAATTTGCCCTTTTAGGTGCTTCTGGATAATCTTCTTTTACTGGTTTATCTACTGGAGTAGGATAATCTACTTTTGTAGGTCTTGTCTGTACTGTTGTTGCAGTTCCCTGTGTTACTGGCATAAATACACCCTGTACATCTTTTCCTCTATATTGTACAGGTGCATTATATTGATTATACCATCGTTGTGCCTTTGAATAACCTTCTGATACTGTCATGCCAATACCATAATAATGGATATCTTTATCTGCGCTTAAGCTATCCATTTGTGCATCGTCATTTGTGCCAAATATATTTGTACCATTTGCACTACGTAAACTTATAAAATATTCATTCGTTCTATCTTGAAATACTATTTTTTTACCATCATTACTAGACCTATCATAGATATTAGAATCGTCTGTAAGGTCTTGTACTATAGTATATCCTTTTCTTGTTATATAATCTGACATTTTTTCAAGTACTTCATTAGGTGTACTTAAACCCTCATATACTACATATGACATTAATTATCACCTTCCTGTCTAAATGCTATTCCATTATAGCCTAATAATCCGAACATATTTCTACGAATACCTGTTTGAAAACAATTATATTTATGAACTTCTACTGGGTAATTACCATTTTTAATGCGATTTGTTGCCATATTATACATATTAACATATCTTATTACATTTGATATTCCTACACAAGAATAATTATCTAATTGTTGCGGGTCACGTTTTACCATAAAATACATTGGCATAGCTAAGGTTATTCCATTTAATGTATTTATGTCATGCCCCATTTCTGCTATTGATTTAGAATACAAAGGCCAATATGTTGGTAATTTTACTGCATTATTTATATCTAATGTAGTTACCATTTTCATATAATATGGCATATCTAATGTTGTACACCATATATTTGTCTGCTCTAAATCTTTTATATCACTATCTTTTATATCACTATCTTTTTTATCTGTACTATTACCTAATATTACTTTTCCACCAAAATTTTGTAATAATGTTCTTTTATCACGATTTGGTGCATTATCTACCAACCCATATAAAAATACCTCTACATTAAATAATGAATTATGATTTGGTTTTGCTGGACTAAACATATAACAATCATAATTATTTTCTGGGTAATCTATCCAAGGCTTTCCTTGTGCATACCCTGCATTATATATTGTTGAGTGCCAACTTAAATCTTTATAATCTGCACTTGCAACCATATATACTTGTGAATATAAATATGATGCTGATTTTGCTACAGTAGAAACTCTTACTCTATGAACTAACTCATATGTACATATAAAATCTCCACCATAATAAAATCCACCACCCATATCAGTCCATTTATCTAAATCACCAAAAAACATATTTGTTGTACAATCATAGCTTGTTGTATCTGTGAAATCTTGATACTGTACATTTTGTTTATTTATTGCTGAAATCATAAATGTATTATGGTCTGAATTATAATTCATTACTAATACATTTGGTTTATATAATGTAGGTGTTGGATATAACATATAATAATTTTTAGTAAAATCTACTGAACTAGATATATCTGAATCATATACATTCATTATACCTCTTGTGCATAAATTCTTCTGCCAAAATATACTTTCATCATTGTCCAATTCATTTGTTGCCATCATTGAAATATATCCATTATCTATACCAAAGAATATTACATACATTTTATAAATTCTGTTATAAAATATCATATATGTATATGTATTTTTTAGTTTTGGTATTCTATTTGGTGGTGATGCATATGTTGTTATATTTTGGTGCATAGTATATACACCTACATCTAACAAAAAATCTCTTATTTCTTTTAATATCGTAGATGTATCTGTATCTGCTAATTGTACTTCTTTTCTCAACTATTATGCACCTTCTTCCAATGGAATTAACATTTTATTATCAAATTTATTGTGTAATAATTCTTTATCAAAATAATTTAATACTTTTTTATTTTCCCAATCATCATTTACCACTACACCGACTTTTGTAGGATATTTTCGTAATCTATCATCCCAACCATTTGGCACACTTAAATATTTTTTACCACTAATAGTTACTTCACCGCTAGGCATTGTTTTAGACCATGACATATAATTGCTAGGTAACATACCATATATACCATTTTCTTTATGTTCTATTGCGTCTGTTTGATATACAATTACTCTAGTGAATGGTGAAGCAAATTTTAATTTAAATTTATTTGTTAGTTCTTTTATTCTATATGTATCAGTAGTATGTGTAGTATCTGCCCTAGATGGATATGCACCATGTAAATTTGATGCTTCTAGCCATTTCGGCTCATTTAATGGATATCCCCAATCCCATATACTACCACAACTAAAATAATGTACTACTGTTGCATCTTGTTGCATACCATAAATATCTTTCCATATACCTTCTGGTGATAATATTCTAAAATTAGAAACATTTGAACCATTAAATTTACATGGATATAATAAGTTAGAATTTGATAATGCTATATTTTTTATATCTAATGTATATGAATTTCCTTGTGTATGTGTTGGCATACCACCTGTAGTTCTTCCAAATACCCATATATCTTGTGTTAAAGCCCCACTACCTCCTGCTACAAATAATGGAAATTTATATGTAGCATCATCTACACAATCCATCATTCCAAAACTCATTGATTGATATACATCTTGTAAATCTGATGGTCTAGTAACTCTATAGGTAATTGTAGCACTATAATCATTTTTTGTAAACCAATATGTTAATGTATTACCAAATTCTGCTTTATTTTCATCACTCATTGTAAACCAAGGGCAACCAACACTAGGAAATGATGGTAATGCTATATCATTATCTGAACGACCATATTCATAATATATTTGTCGTGCTGGTAATAAATTCTGTCTATTGAATTGTGCATGGGCTTCTTTTTCACAAGTTATTTGTGGTTGTTCACACATCCATAAATTTTCATCAAATAATGTATGTGCTCCTATAGCTAAAAATTCACCTGTGTCTATAAATGGATTTTCTATGTTATCAGAATTATATTTAGTTCTTATATATCTACCACGGCTCCTATTATATGATAATATCTCTAAATCATTATGATTATATAATTCTGCTTGATTTGTTTTATGTGTTATTCCTTCACTATTTATATCATTAAAATTATTAGCTCTATAAAAAGGATAATCTACTTCTTTTCTTACCCAATCTGCATATGTATTTTTATTTACATCTGTATGTTGTAGTGATATATAAAAATATGGTAGTGTTTCTGAAAATTTCTTTGCTACCTTTCTTACTCCTTTTTTAGTGACTGTTACCTTTTTAGGATAGCCCTTTGCTTGTACTTTATGTATTTCTTCAAGTTTTTTATCAACAAGACTCTGTAATTCTTTCATACAATCATCTGTATATATTACATCTACTAGCCACAAAAAATAATCTGAATATGTAACATTATCTGTTGATAAATTATTTTTTTTCAGCGCATAATCTATTGCTTTTTTATGTATAGCACTATATGGAAGACCAGTTGGTGAATAACCATTCAGGCACATCCAATACGTATAATACTGACTTTGCTTGTTATAACTCTCACCACCACGATATGATAATATAGGATTCTTAGTTTTAATTTCAGTATTCATGTTTATTATATTTGTCGAAGTAATATTTGACAATTTTGATAAAAGTTCTTGCCAAATACTGTCACCATTTAACATCATTGGTGAAAAACTTGTTTCATTTTTATCTGGTAATATCGGAATTATCAATATATTATTACTATTTATATAGTTTTTTATATATGATATAATAGTATCTGTATCACCAGTATACTTAGTTCCAATAGATAATACATCTATCCTATTAGTAAATGTTGGTATCGTATATCCTTCTGGTGCGCTACCAACTGTATCAAAATTATTTACTAGCTTGCAACCTGTATACGAAAAATTATTTTTTGAGGAAATGACATTTAATCCTGCTCCATTATAACCTGTAAAATTATCTTTAATTTCGTATTTAGGATATATATACCCATCTTCTGTATATGTATATTCTTCATCCACATATCGTGTTACTTCTTTTGTTATTGGTACTTGTAATGTAGCTCCATAAAAACTATGTAGTCTATCATCTACTAAATTCCATGCTTGTGTTGTAGCATTTGATTTTTGGGCAAATGTTAAAAATTTGTCTCCCATATCCCTTAGTGATGTTGCCGTTCCTTTTTCAACCATCATAATAACATCACTCCAATTTTATACAAAAATATGAGTTGTTACTTCTCATTTGCTTTGTATCAAATGCAATATATTGTTCATTATTCCATGTCAATATACGTTCAGCATCTAAGTCTCTAGTACCAGAAATCCAATATACACCACGAAGAATACCATTTACATCTATTGGGTCATTTGTTTGTAACATTACTGGTATCAATAAGAAGTTATTCTGCTCAACTTGGCCATCTTCACGATAATTAGGAATTAGTTTCTCATTCTTAGCATTATATGGAAATACTGTACCTACTGTGTTATATCCATAGCTTGTGTTAAAATCAAATTTTCTCCATGTTCCATCTGCTCTACGCAAATATCCGCTACCACCATTAGGAAATAGGAATGACCCTTGTGTATTATTAGGCCATACACCGCCCTGTGATGTTCCATTACCTGCAATATACATTGGATATGGATATTGACGTTCACTTGCTATTGGATTTATAAATCCAATATACATACTCTCGTATACGATTGACATACGAGTTACTATTATTGCTCTATATGTATCTACAAATATCCAATACACAAACCTTTCATCTTTAGCCGTTGTATATGCTGGTTGTAATCCTATCTCTCCTTGATGAGATATTTTTAACCATTGTTGTATAGAACCAGGTTGTTCCCATAACATTAAATATTCATCATACCCTGCACATGAATCTAAATACATTCTTGCATTTGTGTTAGTATCTACTAATGCCTGTAAGTATATTTTATCATTGCCATCTCCGATGCCTTCCCATATGCAGTGCATTAGTCTATCATTACCATTATATGTATGTTTTTGTACTAAATGTTGTGTCCAACCTACCTTAACTAACATTTCATCTAGTTTTTCTATTACATCATATATTGAAGATGCTTCACCACTTACATAAGCCAATTTATCACCCCATCTGCTTCATTAATTCATTCATGTCTAATTTTGAAAAATCAACATGATTCATTTGTTCCATCATTTCATTCGTCATATCCCTTGTTATACCCACCTGTGTCTCTACACTATTCATGGTGAGTATTGCACTATATGTTTCTATTTTTTTTTCAACAATTCATAAGAATTGTCTTGTAAATATTCTTTGATTGCTTTTTACGCTCATCTGTCAATTTTTCAATAAACTTCTCATCCATATTAATTTCCTCCGTGCTATCAAATTTCTATATATTCATTATAGCATTTATACAGCATTATGTCAATAAATTGACACTCCACATTTCTAAAAGCAGGAGATTCTTGGTTCAACAACCATTGCGCTTTCCGCCAAAGCATCTGGCGTCTTACACGATTTCCCCAAGCGTGAATTCCCATGCAAAACATATAGCTAAATTATTTTAAAAAATAGAAATTTGACAATGAAGTATAACTTGACTATGTGTTTATAGTACCACATGACTTTTCATATGCCAATAGATTTTTATGAAAAATTTTATTTTTTCTTGAAGAAATTTCCAAAGATTTGAACAGTTCTTGTTTTGTGTCACAATTAGGTAAACATATTAATATTTCCATAACTTGTTCATATGTCATTCTCATAGAAACTTCTCTACTATTACAATCCATATATGTAAACATGAATTATAACACCTCAATATGTGTACTTAAATACAATATGCCATAAATAATATTAACTATTTAAGACATATTTTATATTATTACTTACATTTAGCCGTAAAATAAAATCGTACAAAACAGGGTAGGCGAAATCCTGTCACGATTTTAGATGTTACGGAGCACCTACATCTACAAATTTCTTATACCGTTTCTCTTGCAAGCAATGGACTACAACAGCTTGGGAAATCCGTTACCTTATTAGAATCCAATCAGGTAGGAGTGCCTGAATCTCTTGGAACAGACAGTCCTACCTGATTGGAATTTTATTATCTAAATTAAGCAGGTTTCGTAAAGTCACTTCTTTTATACATAGGATAACACCTCGTTTATTGTCTTTTTATATTATATCATTTTTGTTCTAATTTGTCAAATAAAAAATAGGTGCAAATAAGGAATTTATGCCCCCGTTTGCACCTATTATAAAATCTGCTAACTTACCTTTTAGTATTAAAGTACTGATAATACTTTAATTTGGTATAGTTTATTATTTATAGAGTCTAACTCTGTTGATATATCTATATTATTATTTTGTATTACTGACTTTAATTTTGAAATATAGTTTATTATAGTATCAGTATTCTGTTTACTATCTTCTGCCAACACAATATTTATATAATTTTTCATATACTAAATTATACTCTTATTAAATTCTTCTACAATTTCATCTTCTGTAATAACCTCACCTTCCTATATTAATAGCTACCAACAATCTTATTAGTAAACTTAGCACTACCTCTTGTAAAGTCAAGCATAATTCTCTGACCTCTTGGTGAACGCATAAAGTGTGCTATGGCTTCTTCTTGGTTGCTTACTAATGCTACATTCATATTTGTTGTACTACTTACATTTGTTCCTAAAGTACTAGCAAATGTACTCATTCCTCTTGCAGTCTCTTGTGCCGCAACTTCACCACCATCTGCAAATTTAGGAACATTTATAATATTTGGTATTCTGCTAAAGTTACCATTATTTACAGCATTTAAGAATCCTGTTCCGTATTTTCTTACGGCGCTTGCTTTAACAACAAATTCTCCATTACTCAACATCGCAGGTATACTGTCACTTGTTGATGTTCCTTCACCTTTAACATTTCCACCTGTAGAGAATTTTCTTATTAGTCCTCCATCCTTATGCCCTTGTTCTTTAGTTCCTTGCCCTGAAGGTATATTTGCAGCTGCTGTTGCTATAACGTCTAGTGCTTCCTTTGCACTTTTAGCTGAATCACTAAGTTCATCTAAACTAGTCTTTACTTCTGTTGAACTTTGCTGAACTGCACTAGATAGCTGTTGCAAAGATGTATTTGTTTGTGATATTGTTGTTTCTATTGAAGCATTATTTGTAGCTTGCTGTGCTTGTGCAGAAGCATTTGCTACTGTTGGAGTAGATAATGCTGATTGTGATTTCTTCAATTCACTATATGTTTTATTTTGGTCTAATACTCTAAAGTATCCACCAGTACCATCTTGCATCCATGTATTTTTTAAGTCATAATTCTTTTTGCTATTATCCATCTCAAAATAATGACCAGTTTCGGGATTTTTAAGGCCTAATATATCTGAGGAATCTCTATATGTTTGTAGACCCTGTATTCCAGTACCATCTTCTGATGCTATAATATGTAGCTGTGACCTGATAGGTGAAAAATAGTCTGTTAAACCATTTTTATCTACATTTTTATATTGATTAAGTGTATATATTTGCCCTGGTGTTACTTTAGACGCAAGATTTTCTGTTGTTGGTTGTCTACCAGACTCGTCTTTTACTGGAAACCATTGTTGCATAAGCCCTTCAACAAGTCTCTTTGCAAAGAACTTTTGCATTGTCTTTAGGAAATCTACAACCATATTTTGTAGAGCTTCACCTAATGAATGAGCTTCATTTACCCCGTCTGTAAGGAATGTTACAAGCCCATCTTCTAGTGCTTGTCTTGCAGTTTCATGCGTTTCTTCTAATAAAGTTTTTATATGACTTAACATACCAGAAATTCTCTCTTTATTAGCTATCTCTTGCATCTGACTCATAGAAGCTGTCTGTCTTTCCATCTGTAAAGCTATATCAGCATTTAACTCATCTATTCTTTTTGTTACATTAGCCACTTCTTGAGAGCCTTGTGGAAGTCTATCTCTTTCTGCCTGTTTCTTGCTTAATTCTTCTCTTAATCCTGCTATTTGTATCTGCCTACTCATATAGTCATTATTCATAGCGGCATATTGTTGTTTATATGCTTTATTTAATTCGGCATTTTTATAGGCTTTCATCTCCTTATTTGCTTCTTCTCTTTGAAGGTTTGTCATAGGTATATTTTCTAATACACTATTCATGTAGTCATACCTATCAGAAATTGCTTGTGTCATACCATTTAATATACTATATAATTTTTCTTGTGCACTTATTAGCTTTTTCTTTATTTCTTCTGCTTTTTCAGAATTACCCATAGCTGTAAACTCAGCATATTGCTTTACTAGAGCTTCCATCTGATAAGCAGGTGTTTGTTTAGCAAGATTTATTTTTGTTCTAAGTGTATCTAATTCTTTATTGTACTCTGATAATTCAACATCTGATTTTTTCTTTGCAACAAAATATGCTTGTTCTTTTATTTTTAGGTCTGATTTTTTCTGATTCCAAATCTTCTGTTCTGCAAGTAAATCATCTCTTGTAATGTTCTTACCTGCTGTTTTATCAGACATATCAAAGCCCTTATTATACTTAATAAGCATTTCATAGAACTTTTGATTTTCTTTACTAAATTCTTTTCTTACTTTATCATAGTCTGATTTAGCGTTTTGTGTATTTCTTATATTAGCATATTTACCAATATCAGAACGCTTTAAACCTTCTCTTAAAGAGTCTTGTAAGCCTTTTCTCCAATAATAACTATCAAACTGTTTCTTATTCTCATTGTTGTTTCTATACGCCCACTCTTTATCATTAGCTTCTTTCCAACTATTATAATAAGTCTTATATGACTCGTTCATCATATCATTACCACGAAGTGCTAATAATCTTTGTGTATCTGCATGTAAGTCATTTAATACATTTAGCTTATCAACTATTCCTTGGTTCTTAATATAATTACTATCATTTAACTTCTTATATGCACTTTGTAGTTCTTCTTTTGATGAAAGTCTATAATAATAATCACTAAGCATATTTCTACTTTCTTCCATTGACTGCCAAGAGTCAACAATATTTTTATTATTACCTGTGTTATTAAATCTCCAAAGTGCATCATTAGCAGGACGTTCTTTATCATTTATTTCTCTATATTTTGGATTTGATTTATCCCATCCTATTGAATCCATTTCTGTTTTATATTTTTTATATTCAGAAAATAAATAATTAAATTCACTTACTAAATCTTTTGCATTATTTTGTGACTCAAATACTTCCATCTTGCTTGTAAGATTTTCATAAGCTTTCTTTAATTCACTAAACCCATTAGGATTAGATAGGAAATCATATATTTTTTGTCTCTTATCGAGTGTATCTCTTATTAAGGATATACTTTCAGGTTTATTTATATAACCTATATATTTTTCTGCTAATTCACCAAAATCTGTATCATAGTTTTTATATTTTCCATAAGCAACTTCATATGCACGATACTTAGCTGTTGTTTCAAGTCTACTTATATTAAAGTCAAGCTGTTTTTCTAGTGCATCTGTTACAACTTTTGCTGTCTCTTGTCTTATTCTTATATTTAGTGCGTTAACCATATCACTAGCTTCAGGAGAATTACTTCTTTTGGCTTTTTCTAGCTTTTCATAAAGACTTCTTAACTTTACTTCAAGCATTGGCTGACTACCAAATATATCAGAATTTATATCACTTAATATATCCTTGTATTCATCTATTTTCTTTTGCATATCTTCAAATGCTTGCATAGCTTCTTTTGAGCTATGTGGAGAAAATAGAGACATCCTTCCATTAGATGAACCGCCACTTAATGCAACATTCTGTGAACCTGTTCTTATTACTGCATTTGTTCTAGCTAACCAATAATTTAAGTCTTGTTCCATAATACCACTACCACTAGAAGTATTTGGGTTATTATGTGAGCTGTTTCCTACAGTATGCTGTGCGTCTTTTACCATAACAACATGACCATAATCATTTGTAACTAAAACATCACCCGGCTGTGCAATACTTGTATTTGTGTCTACTGCAATCCCTTGACTCTTTGCATCACTAACAAGTCTATCAACATTTGCTACACCTTTAGCATATTCATCTGCTAAGAATGTGTTAAACCAACTACCTAGTCTAACTACTGCTTCTACACACCCATTAGCTAAATCAGGCATTTCTGCATTTCTTAGTCCACTATTTAATGCTGTATTCAATGCACTTGTAATAGCATTTCCTGCATTAAATCCTATCTGCTCTCCTAATGCTTGGTTTCCTATTGAGTTACTAATATAATTAGCTAATGTTATTCCGCTTTGTGAAATTTTCTGCTGATATTCTTGTGCTAATGAAATATATCCACTTAAGTCATTTGTGGTCATATAACCGCCATTATGGAGTATGTTAAATGCACTAGAAGCATCATGTGACTGTAAGAATCCACTATATCTATCTTGTTCTAATACTTCTGCTAAATCTTTAGCGGCGGCTGATAAGTCAGGAAATTTTACATAATATCCACCCTCATTAGAAGGTCTTGCGTCACCACGCATTGACATTGGATAATTTTCATTCCACGTTATGCCAGCTGGGTTATTATCATTTACAAATACATCACTTGTTCCTCTTGCTGTTTCATTAGCTATAAGTCCTGCTATTATTCCAATATCAGGTGAAGTTCCTGTCTGTGCTTGGATTGCCTTAGAAACTTCTATTGCTAAGTCTAATACTTTATCACCTGTATTAGCTTGTGCACCATTCGTTCCTGACTGCTGTACCATCTGCATAGAAGAAAGTGCATTACTAAATTGTGCAGATGCTTCAAGCATTACTTCGCTATATGTACCTAAGTCTCTACCAATTTCTTTTTGTGTTTGTGTAGCTTTAGCAAGTTCTTTTGTATATTTATTTATTTCTCTTTGTACTTTATGTTCTTCTTTTAGCTTATCATACTCGTTTGCAAATTTACTTGTCTGTATAGCGGCTAGTTCTTCTTTTGCTTCTTCTAGTCTAGCCGCCGCTTCTTCTTTTTCGATTTCTGTTTTCTGCATATAATAATCTTTTACAGACTTAAATCCTTCTTTATATGCTATGTCATTTTTTTCAAGTAAATCTTTTAGTGCTTCTATCTTATCGCTAAGAATCTCTTTTAGTCTTTCTCTGTTTTCTTTTAGCATATCTTGAGATTCTTTAATAGCCGCTCTATTTGCCTTATCTGCTTCTCTTTGTGCTTTAGCTTTTTCTTTGCTATCGTCAGCAGGTCTGCCTTTTAATGCGTTTTGATTTGGATTTTGAGTTGAAAGTATATGTTCCCTATTATTTAAGAAATTTCTTATACCTTCAACAAAATCATGCAAATTCTTATGTGGTTGTGAATTTTCTCCTGCTTCTCTTGCTTGCTGACCTCTTTCTCTCCATCCATTTATGGTTTGAATATCTCTGTAAGAATTTGTTATTATATCTGCACCTGTAATGGCTATCCCTGCGATTGGGATATATTTCTTTAACATGCCTTTTGCGGCTTCTGCTGCATCTACTCCTGCTTGTGTAAATGCCTTTGCCGCACCTTCTGCATCACCATGCATCAAATCCCACACAGCCTTAACAACATTGTATAAAGTTCTAAAAATAGCAACAACAGGTTTTACATATGAAACAATACCTATAAGTACATTCTTAATTATTGCAAAAGCATATAAAGCATCATAACCTAAATCTTCAATAGATGTTTTATTTTCTTCTAATAAAGCAATTACATCTATTATTCTTTCTGCAATGAATACTAATAAGCCAACACAAATACTTATTGCGTCGCTAAGTGAATCTACAGAATCTTCTGCCCCTAGAGATTGCTCTGCATATTCTGCAACCTCTATAATAGCATCACCGATAATTTCAACAAAATTAGCAACAAAATTAAGTAATCCTTCAAATGATTCACTTAATGTTATTACAGTAGCATTTTGTTCTTCTAATGCTTGTGTTTCTTCTTCTGTTGCTCCTGTTGCTTCTCTATACTTTGTAGCATCATCTTGCAGTCCTGTATCTTCTGCATTTTTATCTACCGCCGCTTGGTCTGATGTATCAATACCATTTCTTGCCGCTGATGATTTCTTTAGCACATCCCATTTTGCAGAGTTTGGATTGATTCCCATATCATAGACTGTTGCTATTTGAGAACCTACCCATTTCATAAACTCAATTACAGGCTGTTTTACTGCATCACTATCAAATACACTTGCTAGTGTTAATTCCCATGTTGATTTTAAGCTGTCAAAAGCACCACCTAGAGTAGCAATGTTTTCTCTGTTTGATGCAACGAAACCTGCTAGTCTATTCTCTAACCACGCATATAAATCTTCACCTTTGGCTTTTACTTCTTTAATTTCTTCGTCTGTAATGCCTAGTTGTTTAGCCATTACAGTTCTGTTAGCCATACCATTAAAGATATCTCTTGTATCTCTTGCGATAGTCAAAGAGTTTAATTGAAGTTCTTTACCAATAGTTGTGAACAAATTAGCCATTTCTTCAATCTGACTAATGTTCATTCCTGATTGTAAGCCAGGCTCAATGATTGCTCTAAATGTATTTGTTATTGCTTCTAGGCTAGTACCTGTTTTTATTGCGTCTACTGCTAGTTGCTTAACAATACCATCTGCCATATTTAGTGCTTGGCTAAATTGTAGTGGTTGATTATTTAGCAAACCTATTGATGACATAGCACCTGCAATACCATTACGCATCATCTGCATAGCGTTTGCCGCTTCTAGCCCAGGCTTTATAATATAATCTTCTATTGCACTACCAATAGATTGTACAACACTAAAAAGTGTTTCTGTTGCTGAAATAGCACCACCGATTGCAACAGAAAATGCCGCCGCTCCTGCAACCATAGTAGAAAACATCTCTGGGAGAACCGCTAGACCATTGTTTATACCAAGTATTGACTTTTCTGCCATCTCCGACTGTCTAGCCAATTCGTGCATACCAGAACCAAATCCACGTTCAAAAGAACCTGCTAACTTAGCTAATTCTATCCCTGAAAGTCTTGTTGTGAGAATATTCTTTAAGGAAGATATTGTAGGCTCATATCTTCCTTCTACATTTGAACGTAATCCTGAACCTAGATTTGCATAGTTATTATTAACAGCCGCCGCTCTTTGACGTTTTAGCCATTCCCTTCTAGCATATTCATTCTTTATTGAAGGTAGGAAATCACCATATAATTTAGATTCTGCCGCATAACTTAGCTTTCCTCTTTCTGTAAGGAATTGCTTCATGTTATTCATGATTCCTAGTGCTTCTTGTACTCTAGCATTTAAGGCTTTATTACCCTTATCAGCACTGGTATCAAATTTATTTATTTCTGCAATAGTAGACGCAAGTTGTTTACGTAATTCATTAAACTGTTTACTATCATTATTTACCTCGCGTCTATTCTTCCTTATAGAGTCAGTTAATCTATCTACACCCGCAGAAGAATTTCCAGTATCACCTAATAACTGTTTAGCATAATTATTAAAGTTATTTTTTCTACTTTCTATTGTATTTTTTAGTTGTGCCGCTGTATCATATCTAGGGTCTTGTTCTGTTATTGTACCATTCTTGATTTGAGAAAGAAGATTTCTATATACTTTTTGCTGTTCTGAAATAGAACGTAAAGAATTTAAGAACTCATTTTGTGCCGCTTTTGTTGCATCTCTTTCAGCAACTAATGCATTATATTTACCAAGGTCTCCATCTCTCCATGCTTTTTCAGCACCTTGAGTAGCATTTTTTATTCTAGTATTAAACTGTTCATTTTTTTCTTTTGCAAGTCTTTCACGACGTTCTTTGTTTTCTAAAGCTGTTAATGCTCTATCTGTTTTTTCACGTTCTCTTTCAGCTTCTTTATCCTTGCGGATTTGTGCAATTTCTTCTTGCTTTACTTGTCTCCACATGGCATCGATTTGCTTATTAGCTTCTGCCCTGCTTCGTCTTTCTTCTCTATCTAAAGCATTATTTGCTCTTGCTATATTATTAGAGGTTCTTATTCGTTCTGCTTTAGATATTTCAGGCTCATTTATTTTATCAATAACTTCTTGCCCTTTTGCTTTTAGCTGTTGCATTTTAGCATTAGCTGAATCTAGTCCATTACCAAATCCATCTATATGAACAGCCTTTGCCTTATCCCCTAGCTCTTGTAAAAGCCCTATTGCCTGTGTTAAAGACCTTTGTGCATTTTTATTATCTGCAAGCCCATCATACATACTTGCTTCTAGCACTTTTACTTGTGCTAGTTTCTGCTTTAGCTTATCTAAATTAGGTGTAAGCCCTGCTTCTTTCTGCATAGTAAAAGAGTCTTTTATAGCCTTAGAAACAATTCCAGACCTAATTTGATAGCTTGCTATGCTAGGTGAATCTTTTAATGCTTTAGCAACAGCATTTTCATAACTCTTTACTGCCTTTCTAGCAGAGTCTACATCTAGCCCATTATTCTTTAAGTTTGAAAGCAATAGCCTAGCATCACTAGCCCTATTGTTTCCATATGAAAGATTTCCTGCTATTTTTTGATTTGTTATATGGAATGGGGAATTCTTTATAGCAAGAGAGAGCGCCTTTAGTCTATTTAGAGCCGCTTCTAGTTCTGCTATATCTCTCTTTGCTTGCTTTGTGTCTACCCCTATTTTAATGTCTTTTGCTACAGTTGAAAGTTGTTTGCTTAATCCCTTTGTAGCAACTACTGATTCCCTCTCAAGGCTATTCTGCAAATTTTTAAGAGGTTTATTTACATCAAATTTTATGTTTGCATCATTTAGACTTCTTTTCCAGTCTGTTATTTTTCTTTTAGCTACGTCTAAATTTGCTAGTAGACTTTTTACATCCGCTTCTATGTCTACTACTATTTTTTCTCTAGCCATATATCCACACCGACCTCTGCTTTCTATATTATATGCCGTACATTTTATTTATTAACAAAATAGCCGTATCTAACATAAAATTAAATACGGCTAATATATTTATTGCTTCATTTTGTCTAGTAGCTTTGTTATGCGTTTTCCACCGTTGCCATTACCAGAAAAAGCTAAACCAATCGCCATTGCTGTCATTTCACAGTCATAGGCATTTTTTCGCATGTCTTGCTTTACACACTTTTCATAGTACATCATGATTTCTTCTCTACTATATTCTCTTAGTATTTTATCTTTATCGTGACCATGTTCTATTAAGCATTGTATAGCATCATATATGCTTATTTGCTCTTCTTCTTTTCTGCGTCTAGCTTCTTCTTGACTCCCGCTAACTTCTCGTTTACTTTCGTTATAAATTTCGTAAAAAAACCTTCATTTACCTCGTAGATGTTTTGAATCAAATCAACACTATCTTCAAGTGCAATCATCTCTACATCTTCATCTGTCATTGTGGTTGACTTTACAATTAAATCTTTAATAAAGTCTACACCTTCATCACCAATCATAGTTACAAGGTCTACAAAACCTAGTAGACGTATGCTTGTAGTTGTAGCTTTATTATTTTCATCTACATACGAAAGTTCACTTATTGCTCTACTAAATCCTTCGCTATCTTCCATTAGCCGTTTAACAACACCACTTAGTTTTGTTGTTAGTCTGATAGCATTAAGCATTGAAATTTTCTTTACGATAAATTTCTTTGTACCTAGTTTTATTTCTCTTTCTGCCAAGAGTAAATCCATTTCATCTTTTGTACTCATAAAATCTTCCTCATTTCTTTTTATTAATTTTATTAGTTTTCTGCATCAATTCATTAATTATATTATAACATATTTATCAAAAAAATGCAATATGCAAAAATGCAATACATTACTGTTTCCACATCCATTTTGTATTACCACATCTCCATACTTGAAATGCGCCTAGCTTATCCATTATATACACTTCTTTATTTCCTACTTCTTTATTTATTGCTTCTTCAAACAAATCAGGATAATCTTTTTTTAGATATTTTAACTGACAATGCTCTCTTTTTATTTCTTCCCCGTTCAAATACCAATAATATCTAGGTGTAGACTGACTATCAAATTTATACCCCAATACAGGATATATTCCCCCTAAAAAGTAGTCATTATCAGAATAGCTTCTTATGTATTTAGGACTATATTCTCTAATAAAGGCTTTATGCAGTTTATTTGCACCGCCTACAATAGTATATCCATCTTTTACACAATACCTGTGTAACTCATATTCGCCACTTTCTGCTTTTGTCAATCTAGGCTTACCAAAAATCATTACAGAATATAATTCGTCATTATAAAACAATCCATAATTATACAATGCAAAATGCTTTTGTGTTCTGCCCTGAATATGATATTTGTCACAAAAGCTATTTGCTTCTTCCTCTGTAATATGTCTTACAATACATTTTCTTGCATAGATTGCTTTATTTTTTACTAATAATGACCTTAAATACATTTTTATTTTTTCAGAGTTTTTCTTCCAGTCAACATCAAAAATACTAATTAGATGTACACCATTTTCTTTGCATGTCAAAAATTTTTCTCTATGATATTCTTTATCTTTGCAATATAGTTTATTATTTACTGAATGAAATACACTACCGTTATATTCAATAGCTAAATGCTTAGATGGAATATAAATATCAAGCTCTTTTCCACCTAATACACTTCTATTATGTTGCACTACTTCCTCGTTTGTAATGCTTTTTACATAATCATATATTTCTAATTCTGCTTGTGAACCTCTCTGTGCAATGTTTACACAACCACAAGAATAGCACTTACCAGCTTTGACGGAAGTAACTCGCATTATCTTATCTTTTCCACAATGTGTACAATGGAATTTCCAAAAAGTTGCCCCGTCTTTAGTATAAACATATTCTTTAGCTACTAAATATCCAAACTGTTTCCCTGTAATATCTTCATATCTATGCTCATGTTTTTTATGTCCACAAGAAGTTGTTAAACCACTTTTCATTCTTTTACCACAGATAACACACTTCTTTCCGCAAGAACATGTACAATTCCAATAAGCCCTATGTTCTTTAGTATATGCAAAAGAATCAACATGCAATTCTCCAAAAGTCTTTCCCGTTAAATCCTCACCAAAATGATTATGCTTTCCACAATCATCTGTCTTACCATTTCTTAGCCTTTGTCCACTAGCTACGCATGTGTTCCCACAATCACATACACAATTCCAATAAAGCCTATTATCTTTACTATATGCAAAAGAAGTTACTGTTAGTTTTCCAAATCTTTTACCAATAAGTTCTTTTCTTTCTTCCTCTGGCTTACACTTGCCACAGGATTTTCTTCTTCCATTTAACAAAGAGTCTCCATCTGCAATAGTTTCATTTCCACAATCACATTTACACCTAAATTTACTTTTACCAACATACTCCAATACAGTAAGGCTACCATACTTATTCCCAATCATATAATCATATTTTGTTGACTTCTTTTTTAATATACATTCTTTACAATGTGTTGTTATACCTTTTGTTAAATTTCCTGTTGCTGTTTCAATAGTGCCACCACAATCACATTTACATAACCAAAGTACCTTTCCACTATTTGATTTATGGTTGCATTTATTTAATACAACTAAGCTCCCAAATCTTTTCCCAGCTAAATTTAATGCTTTTGGCATATTAAAGTCTCCTTATGCTCCTTATGTCTCCTTAAAAAATTCTAAATACGGGCATTCCCTGCCCTTGCAGGTCATTCTTATACATACTTATATTATACCACAAATTGAGCATAAGTCAATTACAATTACATTAAATTTTTATACTAAAAAGAGGGTACTCCTGTGCCGGAATACCCTCTGTTCATAAAAAGGAAAAGAAAGGAAAAGATTTATATGATTACCACTCAGGTAGATATTCACCTTTACCGCTCTGTGCATCAGAAACACGCTCGATTGCTGTAACCTTTGCATATGGGAACTGTGGGTGGTGTTCTGAATCGTCCAAAAAGTCAATTTTTAGCTTATAAGAGCCAAAATCACTTGAGATAAGACCTGAAAGGTCGCCATCAGGCTGCACTTTGACCTTCCAACCTTCTATTGTATAGTTGATACCAACATTAGCGTCACCAACAAATAGAAGTTCACCTTCAATATCTCCTGCGTCACCTAGTGAAACATTTGAGAATGTTCTTTCAGGAACAGATGCACTAACTAGAACTGTGTCACCTGTCTTTAGTGAACCATTTGGAAGGAATCTTATGATACCTGCTCTTGCATCTTGTTCAGAGCAATCATAGTCTACACCTTTTACATATGCTGTCTTTGGTGCTACTATTTTTACTTCTGCCATTACACCTGAACTAAATGCTGTAAAAGAATCACTACTAGTTAGTGTTATTACTGCTTTTGCACCACTTGCAAGAGTAAATGTTTCTGTTGTACCTGTTGTAGCTGTATACTTCTGTGCCGCGCCTGTAATACCTTCTTTGAAAGTTATTACTAGCCCTGCAACATCACCATTAGCTGTGTTTGCTGTGTCTACACTAAAGAATAGTCTTTCATCTGTGCCTGTTGCATAAGCAGTTGCATCAATCTGTATTTTACCACCTTTATCATCTGTTAGTGTAGAACCTGTAAAGTTCATAGAAGATGGCGCTGTCTTTACTGTTGCTGTTGCTTTACCTGCACCAACAGGCTTAACAACAATATCCTTTACATCATAGTATCTATTACCATCTGCATCTGTTAGTGTTATGATTCCTGGAACACTTGCAAGAGTATATGATTCATTAGTTAGTGTTACCGCTTCTTGCTTTGTTATTGCTTCCTCACCATAAAGACCGAGTGCAAGGTCATATGGGTTGTATTCTGTTAGTGTAAGAGAAGCACTAGGCTTAACTGCTGTTGTAACTGTTGCCATTAGCGTTCTCTTTCTATTCATTGAACTGTTCTTTTCGACTGTTGTTACGTCTACTGTAATATTAAATTCATCAACATTGCCTAGATGGTGGAATCCGTTTGAATCCTTTGATGCACTCTTACGATTAAACCAAACTTCACCCGCCCCTACGAGGAGATCGGAAGCTAGACTTTGTGCCTGATTACTCAATATTATTCCTCCCTTAAATTAAACAACCATTTTGTGTTGCCACTTCTATATACCTGACTTGCATTTAATTTTGTCATTACATAAATTTCTTTATTTGAAGCATTTTCTTTTAATGCTTCATTATAGATGTCTTTATACATTTCTTTTAGGTATTTTAACTGGCATTTTTCTCTTTTAAGCTCTACGCCGTTTAAGTACCAATAGTATCTAGGGTTTGTATACCCACTAAATGTATATCCTAGTCTATTGTAGATATTACCACTAAAGAAATCATTATCAGAATAGCTTACTATTTGTTTTACATTGTGTGTTCTTTCAAAATACTTGTGTAATTTATTTGCCCCACCGACTACTGTATAGCCGTCCTTTACACAATATCTGTGTAATTCGTAGTAACCTTCTTTATTTTTAACAAATCTTTGATTACCAAAACACATTACACTAATCAATTCATTGTTATAGTATAAACCATAAATATATTTTGAAAGTCCTTTTCTTGAAGCCCCTTGTAAATGATATTTATTACAAAAGTCTTTATATGTCTCATAGTCTACATGTACTAGAGCGCATTTTCTTGCATATACCACTTTATTCTTTGTTAGCAATGATTTTAGATACATTTTAATCTTTTGTTTGTTTGATTCCCAGTCAACATCAAAGATATTTATTAAATGTACTCCTTTTTCTTTTGCTAATTTAAATTTATTAAAATGATATAGCTTGTCAACATTATCATATACGGAATTTACTGTTGCATGAAACATACTTCCATTATATTCTATACCTAATTTATATTCAGGTAAATACAAGTCTATTTCTTTACCATCAAGAATTTCTCTTGTTTTTTCTATCTTTATATTTTTATTTAGTGATAATATATAATTTTTAATTTCTAATTCTTCACTAGAACCTTCTTTTGCTATTGAAATGCAACCACAAGACTTGACTTCGCCGCGCATTACATATATTTTCTTTGCAATTATTTCATTACCACAATCGCATCTAAATTTCCAGTAATGCCTTTTATCATCGCCCACATGGTCGAAACATATAGCTGTTAAATGATTGAATTTTTTATCCGTAATATCAATAGTTCTTTCTTCATCTCGTAAACATCCACAAGACTTAGACCTCCCTGCTAATAACTTAGCTTTTTCTACTACTGATGTATTTCCACAATCACACCTACATAACCATTTTGCATCACCAACATAGGAAACTACTGTAAACCTACCAAATCTTCTACCAATAAATGAAGTGTCAATCTTTTTTCTACTACACCCACAAGAATAATCTTTATCGTTCTTATGTGATATTAAGTAACTTCTTTTCTTTGTTGTGTAGTTTCCACATTCACACTTACATTTCCACAAGTCATTACCTAAATATTCAACAATGGTAAGTTTCCCTATCTTTTTATTTAATAGGTCTTTGTTAAAGTTTTTTCTTTGTGCTTTCTTTCTTTGCTCTTTTCTAAAACACCCACAAGAAATTACCTTACCAGTATTTAGCAATGAACCTTGTACGGTTGTGTAATTTCCACAATCGCATTTACATAGCCATGCAGTCCGCCCGTTCTTCTTGCCATTCTCTCGAATAACTGTTAGTCTGCCAAACCGCTTTCCTGAAAGTTCTAGCTTTCGTCCCACTTTTCATTTCCCCTCTCACTATGTATTATACCACATTTTGAGGGAAATTTCAACTCCAAAACTCTAACCACCATTTAGCATATTTATATGCAAACATTTTCTTTATTTTATTTTTTTTATAATCTATTTTTGCGCCATTCTATATCTAAAACATAGCGTGCTGAAACTGAAACTGGAGCATTTGTATCTCCATCGCTCAATACTGCTAATGGATTTAGCTTCATCACTATTCCATTGTCTGCCATGTATCTTTGAAATACAGGTAATAGTTGAGTTATTTCTTGTTCTATTTCATATACTTGCCGATAACAGGAGTCGTCGTAATCGTTCTCTCCATCTTCTGCCGCACCTTTTACATACATATCTATCCATAACTGAACTATTGCTCCGTTTACCCTGTCCTGTTTATCTAATGATTCTTCTGAACCAAATAGTATCCATATTGCAGGATATTCGCCTGTATTACCTGCGCCTACTCTTATTATTAAGTCATCTCTATCAACTAGAGATGGAAATAATATAGAACCATCACTCTTTTTATAGTTTCTCAAAAAATTTCTTAGCGTCATAGCTATTGTATACCAATTAACTTCATGTAACAATTTTGTTTCACTCCTTAATTTCTATACACAGCCATTGTACTAGGAAACTTTCTTCTTTTAGCACTATTACCATCTTTGAAGCTATCAGCTGTTATTTTTGATTCAAGCTCATCTAATAAAGATTTATATAGTCTATACTTTAATGAAAAACTGTCATTATTTGCATCTTTACCAACACTAAATGTTGCTTTTCTTTGCGCCGCTGTCATATAAGCAAATGTCTGTGCAAGTCTGCTTATTGGATATGGTGTAGGATTAGCAATATCTTTTGGCAAGATGTTAAATGTTAGTGCTAATGATTCTATATACTTAGATGATTCCTCTACTATAGCAGGGGTTACATAAGTTTTTAAGAGAGCATCATCTAAGTTTTTTGAATTAAAATATTCTCTATTAGCCATTAAGTAACCTCTCTAAGTTTTTGCTAAAAATCTTACTTATAGAAACAGACTTCTTTGCATTTATTACAGGTTTTTCTAAGTCTATTGGCGATGTACCCGGATGAAGTACTCTATGAACAACTATATATTTATCCATTTTCTCCCAATAAAACTTTAGCTTTTTATGTGGTGTATATTTACCAACTATCTCATGTGGTCTTGTACCATTCTGCACATATGGAGCATAATAATAATCTTTACCATGTTCTCTATGTACAGCTATTCTTTCGTTTATATATATAGTACCACCTTTTGCACCGTTTACTAACCTATATTGTATTGCTCGTTCTAGTCTGCCGCTTCTTGTCTTAAAAGAAGGATGGTGATGTCTTGCATACATAGTAATTTTTTCACAGGCTTCTACTAGACTGTCTCTTATAAAAGCATTGATGTCAACATCTTTTATAATCCCTTCTTCTAGTCCTTTTGAAAGTTTATTTCTAAACTTAACTGCAACCCTACTACCTACATTATTAAGTATATCTGCCACAACATCACCACTTTCTTAAACTTATTAGTTTACAGAAGCAATTAGGATTGAACCTGCACCACTCTCAACGTCTGTGCTAAAGGATGGCAAGCAAATCTGAGAAACGATTGTCTCAACATTAACAGGGTGCTCTATTGTACGTGTAAATACTGCTACACCTGTATCAATGATGCTAACTGCATTATTCTGCTTATTGAGAAGGTCTGCTTCCTCTGGTGTTGTACCCATGAACATGTTACCAATCACGCCGTTACCAACTGGAAGAAGTGTAACAACATCATCAGGGAAGAATGTCTTTGGTGTGCCACCAACTGCATCTCTATAAGAGTTATCATTGATAAGAACAGTTAGTCCTGTAAACTTCTGAATTGCACTCTTAACTTCTGCCGCTGTGACAAGAGGTGCATTTACTGCATTTGGATAAAGTGCCTGCTTAACTTCCTTAGAAGCCTTGATAAGATTAAATGTCTTTGTTGTCATTACTGCGTAACCAAGTGCAATACGGAAGTCTGTTCTAAATTGGTCAACCCAATTCATCAGATCTTCTAGTGGTTTGCTGTTTTCAGTATCTTCCCACTTAACAGAAGCCTTTGTCTTTTGCTTACGATTTAGCTTGTAGTCATATGCAAGACGAACACCATTACCAACAATATCAATCTTACCAGTTGAGATAAGTTGCATTGCCATGCGTTCGCGCTGTGCTCTTGCACCACGGATTAGGTTGTTGGTATCATCAAAGATGTTTGCAACAATTCCTTCTAGTACGCTATCATTGGAGATTGCCATGATTTGCTGTCTAGTTTCCTCGTCAACCTTCATTCTTTCACGGAAGAATGGCATCTTTGATTTCTGGAGTTCAACAGACTGTCTATCACGGTATGTTGCCTGTGTATCAAAAGCACTTGGCTTTAGAGTAACAGGAAGTCCTGCATATCCGCTAATCTTATTTATTTCAAGCCCCATAACCTTCTTCTTTGGGAAAAGGTAATCAGAAAGATAAGTTGTCTGATTTGCTTTTGTATTATCCCAATATGCTACAATATTTTGTGGGGTAACAATATCAAAAATATTCACTATTATTTTTCCTCCCTCTTATATTAGTCCTTACGACCAAATACGATATGTGGTAGCTTTGCTTTTACTGCCGCACTTGGAACACTTGGCATATTATCTACATTGATATAGCCATGAATAATAAGTGCTCCTGTTGCTTCACCATCTGTAACATCTACACTGTGATAAAGAATACCGTCGATGTCTCCATCTACTGTTGCATCTCCACCCTTTGAAAGTGGCGCGGCTACTGCTTCTGCCGCTAGAGCATCTTCACCAACACCGGCCGCGAGTTCTGCTGTTACAAAAGTATTAGCAACAATATCGTCATTGATTGCATCGACAACCTCTTTATATGTGGTTGTGATAGCACCTGCCTTGTCTACTGCAAGAGTAACAACTAGTGCCTTTGTTTTAACATCAAAATTAACAGAAAGTGCACGCTTTGTTCCTTTTGTAAATGCTACTGTATAAGCACTAAGGTCGCCCTCATCCTTTGCTGTAACAACAACACTAGAATTTACTGTTAGTGCTGACTTTGTAACTTTTTCCTTAACTGCTACTGCTTCTTGCTGTGGATTAACTAGAAGTGAACCTTCCTTACCATAAAGATATGTGCCTTGTGGAATAATATAATGTCCATCAACAGGTGTAATATCTGCAATGGTATCTTTTGAAACTGTTACAGGACGTGCAACATACCCCTCGCTGACAAGAAGTAGTTCTTTATCATCCAAGCCTGTAACTGGACTTTTTCCAAAATTTACTGCCATATTTATTATGTCCTCCTTAAATATTAAATTTATTATATATTATCCGATTAGCCAAATGTTTCAGCTAAACTTGCTCCGTCACCATTTTCATTGCCGGAATTGTTATCACCAATAATCTTTGACATAAAATCACTAACACCAGTGTTAGCTCCATTGCCATTAGAACCATTTGAACCAAATCCACTATGTACTTGTTTTTCAATAAATGCACTATTAGATTCATCATTTGCGAAGTCTGCAATATAATCAGCAATAGAAAGTTCCGAACCATCATCACCTGTAATCATAACAGTCTTGCCGTCCTTGTCTACTGTTGCTCTACTGCTAAACATATCAACAAACATGTCAGGCTTAATTACATGATTCTTTTCAAGCTCTTTTCTAATAGCTGTCTTTTTAACTCCATCAATTCTCATTTTCTGTTCTTTGGTGAGATTTTCTGTAAGTTCAGAAATCTGCTTTGCATCCTTTTCTGTTTGACGCTTTAGCTTTGTAAGCTCTCTATTGAGTTCCTTAATCTCATCAGGTGTAGCTCCACCACCTGCTTCTTTTAGCATTTCATCTTTCTTTTCTTGAATCATTGTGTCAATATCTTCTGCTTCAAAGTCAAGATTAAATGCTTTCTTTACAATATCTAGCTTTTCTAGGCTTGCCTTATTATCCTCTAGGGACTTGTTAGATGCTTCTAGGTCTTTCTTTGCCTTGTTAAGCTCTCTCTGTTGAGCATTATATTCTTTCTTTAGAATACTTGCCTTATCCTTATTTTCATCTGTATCAAGCCCAAGTGCCTTTGTAAGTTCTTCTAGTGTCATATTTATCTTTTCCTCCGTAATAAAAATCTTTTTATAATTTTCATTCATTATATATTATAACATATTTTTAATAATTTGTCAATACCTGTAAATATATATAAAAGTGTGTATAAAATCTCGTTATTAAACATATACAAATAATACATATTATTACCTCTTATACCGCTGTTGGCTGAACTGTCTTTATTGTACCTGCTTCTATTCCAGTACCCTTTTCAGGATTCTTCTCTAGGTCATTTATTACTTCTGTTACAACACTATTGTCAACATCTTGAAGTACACTTCTTATTACCTGCTTCTTTACTTCTATATTAAATCCTTCGCAAATATTCATCGCTAAAGAAGAAGTAGCATTTGCAAGAACACTTGAAGCGTCTGTAACACTAAAGTTTTTATTATATACTACTGATATGTTATCAAGACTTTCACCAACATATAGCCCAAATATCTTTGCTATCTTTTTTTCTACTTCTTGTAGCCCATTAGCTAATTCTGTCAATGACTGATATAGCTGTTGGTTCATCATCTGCATAGCCGCACCAGAAACATTTGAAACATACTGTTGCTGTGTAAACTGCATGTTTGCCATTCTATAAATTTCTTTTATTAACATAGAAATTTCATTACTTATCATATCAGAAGCATGTGTATTAGGGCAAATCCATTCAGGTTTCTGACTACCATTTCTATATAATAGCAAATCAGAAGTTCCTATGTTTAGTGAATCAACATCTTCATAATCATCATCTTCACCTACTGGGTATACTAATAGGTTAAATGCCTGATTACGTGTAATTTCTCTCCATTCACTGCAAGCATTAAACAGAGCTAAATTAGTTCTTGCTATTGCATACATATCAGATTGTGGAATTAAATCATCACTATTATTTATAGTCCCATAGACAGGTATCATTGGTATAATACCAATAGTATTATCAAACTTTTCTGTATTGCCATCATAGCTTTTAATACAAAATTCTTTTGTCAATGTCCATGTCTCAAACATGGTTTTCTTATTACCTTCGCTGTCTATTGTATCATTCTCCACACTATATTTAATGTATACAAGTCTACCAAATTTATCTACAACATAATCTTCTATGTTTGCTGGACTAACTAAATATAGATATGGATATAGTCTATCATCAATAAATTTCTTTTTTGTTACAACAGTAGTTTCATCTATTCTTGGTGCGTCTATTACAATAAATTCAACCCCATGTAGCTTTGCTCTTATAGCCGCTTTTTTCATAAATCTTGTCAATGATGTTCCGTTTCCATCAACGTCTGATAAAAACAAATTATAAGTTGATGAAATGTTCTGCCTAACAGGTTCATTCTTAAAAATAAGATTTATATTTGCATCTACTATCGGCTTTACATAATTTATGAAATATGACATGTTCTTACGTCTTGTATATTTCTCTGCTGTTTCTCTCGGATGAGGAATTAAAGCATCTCCTGTTTCAAACATACCATTTGCTCTATAAGCATCATCAAGTAATTTATATTTGTTAAATGGAGCACCACTATATGAAGCCATCAACTGATTTATTGTCTCATTATATTTCTTTTCAGTATATTCATGCTCACCTTTTAACGTGGAATACCTTTCACCTATTTGTGACATCTAATTATATTCACCAACTTTCAAAATCATTACAGGCCTATACGGCGTGTAACATTTTCCATAGAATGTACTCTCTGTGTTTCCATTACTAAATATCTTAATGCATCGCAAGCGTGGTCATTAACCTTGCATGGACTATCTATACCTAACTGTTGTTTTTTTGAATCCCAACTATATGTATGTAATTCTTGTATTAGATTTGTACATTCTTTACTTATATATAATTTACCTTGTGAAAACAATGTGGCTACTGTTCTTATTCCATCTAATACATCGTTATTAGCATTTTTTGTTTTCATATGGTATCTTCTTAACTGTAACTTAAAGCTATTTGCCGCAGGGTCTACAATTATAGGAATTTCTCTATATGTAAGCCCATCTGTTAAATATTCATTATCAGATATGAATTGTCTCATATCATTTGTATACTCAATATCTGTTTTTTGTGAATCATAGTCACCCTGTTCTTGAGCTTCTAATCTTCCTGCAAAATAATATTCTTTACATATATAAATATTTCCATTTATATCCTTAAAACCTAATTCAAAAGCTGTAGCATTTGCTGTTCCATAGTCTACACCAATATACCATTTTTCAGCCTTATCATAAGGTATATCGTCAGGATGTTTTATGTTTACTGGTGACAACATATCATATATTAGTCCATCAGCAACACACCATTTACCATCTATAAATCTACGTTTCCAAACACCACTATATAGCTGTTTGTATCTATCCTTTACTTCTTCTGAAAGTGAAGGGTTATCATCCATCGTGAAATGTAAATAGATTCCATTTATTTTTGGTAGCCTTTTTATTACATCTTTATAAAACCATGACCAAGGACTACCAGGGTTTGAAGTAGTAAATATTTTTGCACCATCAACACTATGTCTTGCTACTAACTGATTATAGAACGATTCAGGCATTAGTACAACCTCGTCGATTAGTGAACAAGCAAGTGTTAAGCCCTGTACCATGTCTTGTGCTCTCTCATCTTTACCACCGAAGATATATACAAGATTACAAGTCTTTCCCTGACGTAACTCTAAAAAGTTCTCACTTCTATGGTCTATTACTTCTATACCTAATGTTAAACATATTTGCTTTAGTGGATTTACTAAGTTTCTTCTTGCTGTCATTACTGTCTTACCACTTATTGAAGCATTTTGATAGTTAAAATTTGACATTAAGAATAAAACAAAAGATGTTATAGCTACAACTGTTTTTCCTGAGCGGACACTTCCGTCAGCTACACATATAAATTTATCTTTATATGGACTATCTTTTGTCCACCAAGATAATAATTCAAGTTGTTTTTTGCTAAATGGTTGAAACTTAAATGCTTTAGCAACAATACTCTTATTATTTGCCATTCAAATCTTTTCCTTTAGTAGTCTTTTGTCGCTTCTTTCCAATCATCATTTGAATCATTATTTTCTTCTTTTTGATTCTCATATAATTTCTTTGTTGATTTACTTATAGCATCAATAAGGCTATTTGAATCAGCTCCAGAATCTTTCTTTGTGCCCCAATCAAAGTAATTCTTTAGATTTTCCCATGCTTTATATTTATTTGGAAGTAATAGTTTTATTCCATCTCTGCCTTGTGAAACTTCTGACAAAAGACTTGTATCACACTCATCACTATTCTTAAATTTAAGTCTACTTATTTTCTTAAATTTCTGATTTCCATTTTCATCTAAAACAGGACTACCATCTACGTCTGTTTCTGGTACTTCTTCTGTATAGAATGACATATAATCTCCTATGTCTGCTTTTGCTATTTTTAGATTATATTCTACATATTCTAGTGGGTCTATATCTAAAGTATATGCCATTAACTTCTTTGCTCTTTTTAGTGCGGCCTGTATTTTAGGCTTTTTTATTTCCATATTTCCTAAAACACCTGCTGTTTTCTTATTCTTTACATTAAAAGCACTAAAATAAGAAATTGTAGGATTTGAATTAGAAAGATATAGCATAACAAAATCTTTTTGTTTATCAGTTAAATCTGAATCACCAAAAATATCATCATATATTTTTTCTCTTAATTCTTTATTTTCTTCAAAAGAATTAACAACACGCTCTTCTTCTTTTTTCTTTGCCATCTAAAAAGTCCCCTTTATCTAAATGATTAGCATACTGTTATATCAGTATTATAGCATATTTTTAATAAAAAATCAAGATATTATATACAACAAAATAGCTACTGTGGTTAATCAGTAGCTATTTGCACAAGGAGACTGAAAAATGGAAACCGAATTCATTGGCAATCTTTATGTGTTTAGCATATTGATTGCATGTTGGAGCGAATAATCAGAATCGAACTGACATATTATCCTTGGAGGGGATATGTTCTACCATTGAACTATATTCGCATTGGATGCGGAAGAAAGAGTTGCACTTTCATCTCCTGCCTATGAAACAAGTATTCTTCTGTTAAACTATTCCGCTATGGTTGAGATAGATGGGCTTGAACCATCGACCTTTGGTTTATCTTGCTACTACATATTTCTATGTCCACAAAAAATATTGTGTTGTAGTCTGGGCTATATCTTCATCATTTCAGATGGGCAACGTATAGTCTCTACGAATCCTGTGCAATCAGTTTTCTCGGTATTGTCTTTAGCATTACCTAGTAAGAGTTTCACCGATATAGTTGCCTGCACTTTATACATTAACTCATTACATTAAATCTATTGCAAGTAATGATTCTGTATAAAGGCTCATATTATGTTTAAGACCACTGCTCTAACCTACTGAGCTATATCTCAATTATGGTGGGCTTACTAAGAATCGAACTTAGATTGTGGGATTAGAAGTCCCATGTATTATCCTTTATACTATAAGCCCATTATTACAAGTTTTTTCCTGTTTCCCCACCAAGCAGAATGGAAAACTTGAAAAACCATCTAACACACCCACATATTACTATGTATATATCCATATGTAATGTTAGTCCCTAAGCCAGCTTACATTTTACTAGACGCATTTGATAAAGATTTATAAATCATATATGTATAACTTTTTTCAATTAATTGCTGTGTGCGTCTATTCCCTTACCGCTTATATATTTATTATACCACAGGTTAAGCCCTGTGTCAATACCTTATTTTTTTTTATTCTCCAAACTTGAAATTCTGTTCTCCCCGATGACATGTACTTATTCTAACACATATTAGCCCCAATGTCAACAGTATTTGAAAATTTCTTCGACAACGTCATAGCGGGACTTATTCAGCTGTCTGCAAAAGGCTTTATATGGGTCAAGTTCATTACAACAAACCATATCTACAAGCTCTTTACTAAATCCACTCAAAAGAATTACACCATTTCTTGAGCTTTGAATTGGGACTGTACCATCATTATAACAAGAGACATTCCAAAAAATGAGTTTAGGAAGTTCATACCCACAATCCTTATACTTCTTCTCAATATTCTCAAATAATGTGTCATTTTCTTGTATATTTTGATTGCGTAATGGGAATCCAAATGCATCTGTATCACACATAGCAGTATTAAACTGCATATCAGAAATGATAAGAACATTCTTTGGCATATCTGCCTGTGTCGCATTACACTTCTTTGCTGTTTTTAGGATGAGGTCAAATACAGATTCAACATTAGTTGTACTACATTCTGTATTTTTCATTAGCTTTTCTATATTGTCCCTTAATGTATTGCAGTTTACTGTAATCATCTTTGGGTTATTAGAAAATGCCATGATTTTATCTTTGAATACACCTGTATTATTTTTTGCACAATACAGAGCAATTGAATCCCCAATTTCCATCGCTGAAACATTTTTTGATACATATGATAACATAGAGCCACTTCCATCTCTAACAACAAGCGTATCAGCAAATGTTTTTGGTTTCTTTTGAGATTCCCAAAGACTCTCTAGGGTATTGTCAACAGGTTTCATTCCAATGCCAAAAAAATTAGCATCTTTCTCATATGCATGAACTATGTCATACAAAAACATAGAATTAGCATTTATCTTATTTTCGCCACGAGCTACATCAATAAGATATTCATTTCTTCTAGCAAAATCGTGCTTAAGAAAAGAATCCTTATACTTGATATTTGCTAAAGATGGTACATGAGAGTAATCTACTTTATCCCATTTATTTGAACTTAACTTTACCTCTAAAACATCTAGCCCTTTTCTTAGTTTAGAAAGTGTTTTTCTATACTGTGAAGGAGACATTCTAAAATATTTTCTAAGTTCATTACCAACTGCTACTGTTTTCTTTGAAGATGTATTGATACTCGGCATCCATTTTGCTAAAAGACTGTATGGCTTTCCATTGGAATAATTATATAAGTCATCATAAAGCTGTTCTTGCAAAATCCCTGCAATATATATTTTTAAGTCATCATATTTTGTATTTGCAAAAAGATAAATATAGTCGTCCCATCTGCCAAATTCAGGCAAGTCAACCGTGTAAATAAATCTATAGAAAATAGACATATCGATTTCTGTAAGATGAAGTAGCAACTTTCTAAAAGTATCTCTTTCACCCATTCCTTCTCTGACATCTCTCAAAAAGAGAAGGAATCTTAATGTCATAGCTTTATCTTGATAATATGCTTCATCAAAAAGAGAATAATCTATTGGATTTTCCCTAAATGATGAAACTTTATAGAAAAAATCTAAAAGTTTACTGCCTGTTGTAGCATAAGCTACTGCACCATTTTCTGTTGTTGTTTTTACATTGTTTTCAAGATTTTCAATAAAATTCATCTTTTTTCTTCCTTCCTAGATACAAAATAATTATCCCATATTATTATTTATTATTGATTGCTGTATGTATCTAAATAAATTAAAATTATATTATAAATACTTTAGGTTATGAATACCAAAACAAATCAATACAATTCCTGAAATTAGAATAAGACTAACTAGCATTATATATCTCCAAAAAGCAATTTGCTTTAACATCTATTGGTTTCATCATTTTGACTACTTATGCTATCCACCACGTAAAGGTTGATGTTACTGGATAACTGCCCCTGACAGGATTCGAACCTGCACGTCTTTCGACAACGGATTTTGAATCCGCACTGTCTTCCATTCCAGCACAAGGGCAATAATTGGTTTTTTCGTTTTTTCCTTAACGACCTAGCTTTTCAGATGCGTTTTAGTGCTGGCCAGTCACTTCAAGCATAGTCCTATCCGCTTGACACTCCCCATGCCTAAAGGCAGGGGATTCTTGGTTCAACGACCAGTGCACCGCTTCCAAGGAATTGGTGTCTTACATGATTTCCCCAAGCGTGAATTCCCGTGTGTCCCACGGTATGTTTATATTATAACACACCCTAAAACACATGTCAACACCTTTTCTGAAAAATTTTGACGAAAATTGAAAAATATATTCTGACCTCGTAGAAGCCGTTCTGAGAGTATTTTTCCCTCTATGAGTATAAATATACCTAAAAATGCTTGGGAGCCCCTTAGTGGGCATCCTTCGAAACGACACAGGGTTTTATATTTATATTCTTTTCTCCAACCTGCACAAAAATAAAAATATTGGCCAAAAAATGAATTTTATATATATAGTGAAATTTTTCACAAGCTATACACTATTTTTTTAGGAGAGGGAGACAGCTAAAGGTAGTTCCCCTCATGGTATACATTTTACACATTTGTCCATTTCGTCTTATATTATATATTATTATATTATATATACGAACGTAGTGAGTATATTTAATATATAATATATAATATAATATATATAAAAAATAATATAATAAATATATATATATAAATAATAAAATATTATATATGCTATATATATTATATTATATATACTCACTACGTTCGTATATATAATATAATATATATAGGGCAAAATAAGCACCTGTCTTTTAGAGAAAGACAAATTATAAAGACTACTTTTTAGCTAAAAATTAGACTAAAGTCCTATTTACTATTTAGACAAAATACTTTATAATATATAAAATAATAAAAATAAATAAAAAATAATAATATTTTATCTAAACAGAGCATATAATATTTAGATAAAAATAAATATAAAATAATCTTAAATAATAAATTTAATATTAATTTTTATAAATAAAATATAATAATAAATTCTAAATAATTATTATATGTTTAGATTAACATAAATATAAGAATTTAATAAAAGTTTAATAAAATAAATTAAAATTTCTATTGACAGCTATATATACGTATGATATAATATATGTATAGAGAAAAAGGAAATAAGGATTTTAGAGATAATAATAAAAAGAAGTGAAAGGAAAAATATGATTCAAAAACACATAAATATAAAAAATTTACAAGGAACAGTTTCTTTGAATAAAGATATTCTTGTAGATTTAGCAGAATTAGTAAGAATTTCACCTATTTCATCAAGACTATTATTCTTTATTATGGGTTATGCAGATGATAATAATGAAATTATTACAAATGTAAAGACTTTATCTAAATATTTAGGAAAAAATAGAGGATTAATAGAATATGCAATTAAAAATCTAGTTAAAAATGGATATATTACTATGTCATGTGTAGATATAGATAAATCTATTGATATTATTGGTAAAGAGCATGATATGGAACTCTATTTAGCTTCAAATAAACGTATTTGGAAAGTTATAGGAAATAAATATATTGGAACTTTTAAGATTAAGGGAAAATATATTAAACTTAAAGTTAATGAGAATATTATTAAGTGTTCAAATAATAGAACAGGAAATATTATTCTTAATATAAAAGATAATTTATATTATGATACAAGAATTGAAGATAATGATTTAAAGTGGGAGTTATAATATATGCAGTCTACAAGAATTATTTTTAATATAAATACTAGACTAAAAGAAATGTTTGAAGATATTTGTAAAGAAAAAGGACTTACAAAAACTAAAGTTATTACAATGCTAATTAAAAAATATGTTAATGATAATAATAAAATTGAAAGAGAGGAAATTAAGGTTTGATAGAAAAAGAAAAATTACTATCAGATAAACTAAATACACATACATTCTCTTTTAGAACAACTCAAGATAAAATGTTTTTAGTAGTTTTATCTGATATACACATGGGAGCTTGTAATAGAGAATATCTTAGAGAAATTATCTCTTTTATTCTTAGTATTAAAAACTGTTATGTTATCTTAGGTGGAGATGCTACAAATAGTACAACTACTACTTCTAAAGGAAATGTTTTAGAAGAACAATTATCAGGTGATAAACAGATTTATGCTATTGTAGAAGATTTAAAGCCATTAGTAGAAAACAATAGATTAATTGCTATTGGTGAAACAGGAAATCATGGTAATAGAATTTATGATAATTCTTATATAAGCATCAATAAGATGATTGCTGTTTTGCTAGGTGTTCCTAAACTATATAAGGGAAATGCTCTTTTTGGATTTATCAATGTAAATAATATTTGTTATACAATATCAGTAATTCATAAAAACAGAAAAGCAAAAAATTATTATGAATATGCTAGATGTGATATTCTTTATAAAGAACATTGGCATGAACTTAGATATGAACAAAAACTTGTTTATGAATGGAATAAATATAATAAGTCACTAAGTGTTATTCCAACATTTGAAATTTATAATGGTTCTTTTTTGAATTTTCCTGAATATAGCTTGAAAGCTAATTATAGACCACAGTTTATTGGAACATACTTTACTCTTTTAGACGGTAAAAAGAGATATATTCAACCATTTATAGATAAAGATTTATATTACATTATCAATAATGGGTTTAAGGCTTAAAGGGGAAAATAAATGAGTGAATTAAGCATATCAGATAAGTTTTTAGATTTTCTAAAAAATAAAATTAATGAACATGTAGATATTGTAAATAATTATTCTTATAACGAAGAAAAACTAAACAAGGCTTTAGAAAAATTACAAGTAGAAACAACTATTTATGCTAATCTTGTAACAATTTATACAAATTCAAAAACAAAAGAAATTACAGATGAAATTATTAATAGTATGAAAAATGTTGACGCTGATACTATCAATAATGCAATAAGTCAGTTTAGTAATTTTACAGATAAGAATTAAGACGGGGTAATTATATGAAGCCAATTAGAGAATTTAAGTCAGACGAAGAATTTCAAAAGATTGCTAAAGACCTACAGCATAAACTCTTTTTAGATGATTGGTTTATCATTTTTGGGCTTACAGATGAGCCAATTAAGATTTCTGAAGGATATGCTAGTGGATTAACACATTATGATTATGATAATAGAGAAGCTACAATTCTTGTTCTAAATAAAGATAATTGGGATTATTCACCAGAAGTAGCAGAGCATAAACCTGCTGTAACTAGGAATTGTGCCTTATTGAATCTTCTACATGAATTATTGCATCTAAAGAGAGAGTATATAGTTCCTTCTGATATTCTTGGAAATGAAGCAGATGAATTATCTGAAATGGAAAGAGAAGAAGTTCATGTAAATCTTGAAAAGATGGCAAAAACACTTTTCATGGCACTAACAGGAACTAATACAGATTATTTTCTAAAATAAAAAGAATAAAGGAGTTTTCTATTATATGAGAAAACAAGACAATGATTATATAGACTTAAAGAATATGAAAGAAAGAGATAGAATATTCCTAAAGTTCAATAAAGAACAAAAAGAAATGTTTAAGTCTATACAAGATAATATATTCACATTTGTAGAAGCAAAGTCAGGAACAGGAAAGACATTAGTCTCTATTTCTGCTATGATTGACCTTTTGGCAAACGACGAAATTAATAAGATTGTGTATTTCCAAAAAGTAAGTGACAGATACCTAGAGCATGGATTTTTAGCGGGAAGTTTAGAAGAAAAAACAAATATGCTTTGGACTCCATTTTATGATGCAATGAATACTTTAGGATTTTTTGAAAGCACTATTCAACATCTTATTGATAAAGAAATTATTGTATTGACAACAGATAGTGTTCTTAGAGGAGTTAATTTAGAGAAGTGTGGTGTTATTGCAGATGAGTGTGAAAACTGTGACACAGAAACACTAAGGCTTATTTTTACAAGATGTCATGATGATTGTCATATAGTAATGCTTGGTGATTCAATGCAAAAAGACAATGCACATAAAGATAATAAAGAGTTTGTTTACTATGGTGAATATCTTTCTAATCAAGAATTTGGTGATAGATGCAAACTAACTAAGAATTATAGAGGTAAATTCAGTAAGTGTGCAGAAGATTTTATTTATAATTTTAAAGAATGAGATAAATATAATATATGACATATACTAAATTAAAAAAAAATACTATTGATTCAGTCCTTGCAAATAATGCAATAACTGATAAATCTAGCAAAATTAGTCAATATATTAAGTTAATGGAAGATTTTAGTAATAAATATGAAATTTACTTTTTAACTGTTATGGATAGTGATGGTGATACACATTGAGTACTGATAGTAGAGCTTTTTTTGAGCGAGAACTAAAGATTTTGGAGGATGAATCAGAAAAAGATGATAAGGCTATTTTTGATAAAACAGGCAAATATCCTTCTCCTTCTGCTTTGTCCGTCCAAAAGAAAGTTACAAATGCTATCTTAGAATTACATGATGTATTTGCTAAACAACATCATGATAATTTTAGTGCTAGTTATGTAATGGATTTATTTTATAAACTTGTTCATTTTACACCTCTTTCGCCGCTTACTGGTAAAGATGAAGAATGGGAACCTGTAGATGGTATGGATAATACAGAATATAATACTAGATTTACTGGTATTAGTCGTACTAATAAAGATAATAGTACTGCTATTTGGAATGATGGTATTCTATTTTGTGAACCAAATAATAATAATTGGTTTGGGGCTAAAGAATCAAGAGTAAACGTATCATTTCCTTTTTCTGATTTTGCGCGAAAGCTATATGTGTTGAAATATAAATGTGAAGATAAACCTATTGCAGACCAGCTTAAAGATGGAGATTATGAGGTTGTGAATTAATGTCAGTATCCCTACATAAAAACATCAAATTATTATCTATGCGTAAAAATTATCTGTGTGAACTAAGAAAGGTGGTGTAGTGGCGATTCCTCCCACGGGCTTGCCCGTGGGTTTCCTCGCCACAGATATTATGACTTATCGTATTACATTCACAAACGGCGAAGTAAAAGAAGTAGAGAGCGTTACAGACATTGTTTTAGACAAGGACGGTATGTGTAAGGTTTCTGTTGAATGGACTGAATCGGCATATCTTATTTTTCCTAAGTCTAAGATTGAACTAATTGAACTTATTGAAGCGTAAATAAACGAGAGGAAAGCAATTTCCTCTTTTTGTGCATATATATATGAAAACAAAAAAGACAAAAGAAATAGAAAATTATTTATATCTGTTTTTACAGAGAAAAGGAACATTTTGTTGTCCAGAAGTAAAGATGGGTATGGGGAATACAGGTAAACATGGTATAGTAGACTATCTTAGTCTAACAACTAAAGGTATAGTTACCTGTTATGAAATAAAGGTAACTAAAGAAGATTTAGTTAATAGTAGTCATGGTCATAATTTTTATGGTAATTACAATTTCTATGTTATTCCAATAGGATTGTATTCAAAAATTAAAGACTTTGTGCCAAAATATGTTGGTGTAATAGGCTTTGATATAGATGGTCATGCTAAATACTTAAAAGAAGCAAAATTCCTTACTATAAGAAATCTTTCTAGTATTAAATTATACTTGATACGTTCTTTATATAGGGAATTTCAAAAAACGATGAATGATAAATTACATGTTGATAAAAATATAGAATTTTAGAGGTGTTATGTATTGAAATCAATAAATGAAAAATACATGTACGCTAAACCAGTAAAAGTATTAGTTAAAAAATATAAAGTAGGTGGTGCTTATATCATAGAGTATGAAAATGGCAAAAAGGAAATAATTAGTGAAGAAGAACTATTTAGAAATTTTGAAACTAGATGGGAATAATTTTATAATAAAGGAGAAAACTTATTATGACTTGGCGCGGAGTACAAGGAAGAAAAAAGAAACTAGAAAAGCTATATAAAGAGTCTAATAGGCATTATGGTGGGGCATATAAAGATAATGATGGAAGAATTAAACAATGTAGTTTTAGTAGAAATAGTGATATGCCAAAGTTCTATAAACGTAAAAGTAATAAGAAACTTAGACAAATGAAAGATGAAGAACTTCCTGATTCATACAAAAAAGCATATGACTATTGGTGGAATTTATATTGAGAAAAGGAGAACGCTTTGAATAAATATATAAAAAAGAAAAGAAAAGAAGTTATAGCTAACGAGAGGTATATAAAGTTTATCATCAAGCATCAAAATAAACTGCATAGAAGATATTATTCAAGTAATGTGCCTAAAAAATATAAAGTAGTTAATGTACTTAGAGCTAGAAAGCTGATGTATAAAAACACTTATAAGGATTGACAAATATAATTTTTTGTTATATACTATATATAGTGGATTAAGTGGTGAATCTGAGGACGAACCACGAAGTCCTGCCTATCTACGGAGAAGCAGGGCTTTTTTTAGTGCAAAAAATTATTAATGGCAATAAAAGCAGAGGAGGGGTGGACAAGTGGGGTAAAAAAATAAAAAAATGTATTGACAAGTGGTCTGTGGTGTGGTATTATAATAGTTGAAATAGGACATGTTTGTGGTATGAATAAAATAAGCTAGTATAAATAAGAGGAGACATAAAATATGATTAAGTATTTTATTAATGAAGAAAAGAAAACAGTAGTTGCAAAGTTTGAAACCACTTCTGTACTTACAGATAAGGATGTATGGAAAAAATATATTGTTAATCATATTTTCAAGACAATCAGAAAAACAAAAAGTGGCATCGATTTATACTTGGATGATAAAGATATTTATTATAAGTTTATTGAAGATGCTATTAAACAAAATGATTCATGCTATGGTATTGCAAAGTGTGCAGACACAGATACATTTGATATTGAAAAAGGAAAAGAAATTGCTAAAAAGCGTTTGCTAAAGAAATATTATAATACACAAAAAAGAGCACTACTTAATATTATTCATGCTATGAATAATGTTCAGCAGGTTCTTTTTAAGGATTATCATAAGTCTAAAAATAAGGCAGGAAAGGTTGCACAGGAAATTTACTGCTTTCAAAAATAATTAGTATGAAATTAGTGAAAAGGAGATATCTATATGGATAACATTGGTAATAAAACAGGTTTAGAAGAAAAGTATGAGATTGCATTAAATAAAATGTATTCTACTATAGACAAAATTATTGAGATATTAGAAGAAGAAAAAGAAACACATGAAAACAATCTTTCGATTAGAGACTATGAAACTCTATATACATCTGCGACAAATCTGAAAGAAGAAGTTGATGCTACTATGGGTGCAATATATGAGGTACTTTCACTATATAAAGGAGAATTGGTAGTAGAAAAACAAACAATGGAACTGGAAGAAAAATATTTCAATTTCATTAAAGAGTTGACTAAAAAGATTCCTGATTGGGTATTTATGTAAAGAAAATAGAAAATAAATAGTAGAAATGCCCCAAAATTTAGGGGCATTTTTAGTAAAAAATAGGGAATGGCCCTAAAAATGCCATTGACAGGGCGGGTAGTCTGTGTTATACTAAAACCATAGGGGAACAAGAGAGACAATGAATAGAGAGACATGAAAAAATGGAGGGCTAAAAATGTTTATTGTGGTTATGCTTATTGTTATGCTTACACCATTTCTTGTGGGAGCATTTTTTGGAATTTCATATTTATATGAATACACTATAAAGTTAGTATATGAGTGTGGCTACAATAAAAATAGAGAAAATAAAAGAAGTTTGAATATTAGTGATTATAAAGATTATGCGGCTTTATCAGTAATAGCACTACTTGCATATCTTACTGTACTTCTTCACATTTCAACTTTATTTTGGAATACTCTTGTGGTAACTTTACCTATGACAGTAACAGTATTTGCAGTATGGGCTGTTATAGACTATGCAGTATTCTATAAACTAGGACGCAAAAATGGGAATAAAGAGCTGGCTGTATAAAACTATTTTATGCTTATATCAGAAGCATATATGTTGTTAAAAGAGAACATGAAGTGGTAGAAGAAGGTAAATAATGATTGAAGTAATCTGTATTTTTTGTTTAGGCATTTGCATAGGTTCAATAGGAACAAATATTTATACCACAGAAAAAATAAGACAGTTTTGGCATGAAGCCGTTTTAGGAATGACAGACTTTGATATTAAGTGTATGAATTATGAATACTCACGAAGAAAATCAAAAGGGAATATCATGACCAATGGTGAGAAATATGCAGGAGAATCACATAACCATTATGTTTTTGAACGCATGTGCCCTAAATGCAATAGCACTGTGTGCGGACGCGAACCATCAGATTTTAGAGATTGTAGAATCAAAGATAAACATGATTATGAACAATGGCTAAAGAAGTATATTTAACATGATTGAGGATAATATTGACAGTGTAAAAAATAGAATTAAAGACATCACACTAAAGATTAATTTCCATGAAAATAGAATTTCAATGCATCGCTCAGCAATTAAAAAGTTACGAAATGAAAGAGCTATTTTGATGAAGGTGAAGAAAGGGCTAGAAGAAGATGGTAAAGAAATCAAATAAAAAAGATTTATCATGGCATGAAAAGCTAAAGTATATTTGGTGTGTTTTTAGATATTCAAAACATATGGCAAATTGGGTTGTGATGGATTGTGAGTATTGTCATCATTATGAATTGGAAAGAACTGGGAATCCGATAATAAGCGATGTCAATGGACAAAAAGAGTTCCAGCAAAAATATAGATGCTTACATTGTGGTGCTATTGGAATAGTTACGCAAATATGGGTTAAGGAGCATTGAGTATGTCAGAAAATACAATGATATTCTTTGATACGTGGGAAGAATTTGAAAAACAATATGGATTTCATGATAGTAAACAGGTATATATGTTTGGCAATACTATGCTTACACCAAGTTTTAGAATACAGTAATGGTTAGACTATATAGAAGATATGAGATATAAGAGACAGTTTAGGAGCAGGAAGAATAATGAAAATCGGTGCTAAAGCAAGAGTAATTGCTCAACAGTCAGTATATTCAGAAGAGAATGTTAGTCTTATCAGAGAAGAAGATAATGAATACATATTTACTAATGAAAAACATAAATGTGGTACATTGATAGTTAATAAAAATTTAGCACATGATTTTATTGTGTGGGAGTGTAGTTCAGATGGCAAAGAATAAAGCAGAGCAATATTGCAAATTACCAATTCCAATTACGGCATATCAGACAGATAAAGAGTTTGATATTGAAACGCTTGAAGGAACACATCATGCAAGCATTGGTGATTGAATAATTACAGGAGTAAAAGGTGAGCAATATCCATGTAAGCCAGATATTTTCGCGAAGACATATATTAAATGTGGTCAAGCGAATAAGATGGAACAGGTCGTGGCGATGTTTGGAAAAAAACTAAATGAAGAGTTTACTATTAAATATGAAGGTAGACGCTATAGGGCATACTTTAAGAAAAGTGGAATTAGAGTACGTGGTTTATATTATATGGATTGGAACAATGTTCTTGTTGGACTTCTTACCGGGGAATCGACAATTATTGACTGAATTAGATTGGCTTGACTAATAAAAATGAAGTGTAATAATGGAACTAGAAAATTTCCTGTATTTACATTGTGGTGAGCACAGAAAAATTACGCATTTATTATCAGTTTAGAAAAAGCCACTTGATAAAACAGAGGAGTAAAAACAGAAGGAGGTAATTAGTATGAAACCACTATATATAGGAAACAATGTTTATATTGACAGCAATACAATTTTATGTATTATGTCAGCATGGCATTCTGAAGCAAAGAAACTTATTGCACAAGCAAAGAAAGAAAATACTCTTTTGGATTTTACGTCAGGTAATGCAAGACAATCTGTCATTATTCTTAATACAGGTAGTATCATTATTTCAACAGTATTGCCAAATGATATTGCTGATAATATAGAAAGCTGAAATATAACATAGCAAGTAAACTATATAATTATACATCCAAATCGGCAGAGAATAAAAAAGATAAAAAGAGAAAGCCCTCAAGCAGAAAAGCCTTGAGGGTGTTTTTTATATAAAGCTATATAGCTTGTGGCAAAGAAAAAGAAAAGAAATGGTGGTGTATATACATATTACAAATCAAAATCTATCAAAAAATTTTATAGCTAAAAAGAATACATAGATATAATAAAAAGAGGGGTATACTTAATAGGCAATGCTAATAAGTTAAGCAAAAACAGTTTCAAAGCAAAAGTACCCAATTCTCAATCAAAGAGAAAATAGTTTCCGATTTTCATTTGTTATCCTCTTTTTCTTATTAAAATTCTGGCGTATTTAGATTTACCATTGATAGCAACACGACCACCGACTAAAAATTCTTTTGGTACAGTGTATCTGTCAAGACCAACTATTTCAAATTGTTCTGGATTATATTTATCAAGAAATGTAATCGGCACACCCATTACACCATTATAATCAATAGGTATATCAGCAACGTGTCCTACTTCAATACCATCATAACCATCATATTTAGGGTATTCTTCTGTCGTATAATGTTTCCATAAAATCAGCTTTTCATGCCGCTTTGCAACATCCAAATTTGTGAACCAACCAACATTGCCAAACTTCTTAATACTACCACCAGGCTGTAAAAACTCTTTTACATTCGTATAGCCAAGCCATACTTTGTTATCCTTTAGTAACGGAAAGAACTCTTTGTATGTGATTGCGTTTTTATTCCCGATAATCAGAAACTTCTTCTCATGCTCCATCAGAACAGCCACATACTCACGAAACAGGCTGAAAGGCGGGTTCGTTACAACAATATCTGCCTCGTCCAAAATGTCAAGACATTCCTGATTACGGAAGTCACCATTACCCTCTAACGTGGTCTTTACACCGACCTCAATATCATTGTCATTGCCACCTGTGTATTCCATCTTATAGGTAGGTTGAGTTTTATCATAATGAGTGGAAATTAGCTTCTTGAGACCAAGAGCTGAGAAGTTCAGAAGGAAATATTTCCAAAATGCTGACAAAGTGGGGTCATCACAATTACAGAGTATGGTCTTATCCTTAAAATGCTGCTTATAATGCATCAGCTCCTTTGATACATCTGTGAGCTGAGTATAGAACTCATCATTCTTCGCATCTTTTGCTTTATGAAGATTTGCATTTGTTGACATATATACTATTACGTCCTTTCTTATAAAGTAACGGTATAGTGGTACTCCGAGAGTAAAGAAATATGCCTATCTTCTGACAAGCAAATCAGTACCACTATAGTATCCCTATCCATTAGTAATTATACTACTATAAAGTTGTAAATGCAACTTTTTATATACTATAAAAGAACTGGTTATGTTTCGGCAATAAGAGAAAGAAAGAGAACATTTATATTACTAAAAATCCGGTAGTAAAAGAAAAGAAGAAAAGCGTATGTATAAATTATACTATATAGAGAGTATAGAAAGAAAGAGAGAGAGAAACAAACTATATATAAGAATACTATATAAACACTCTATAAAATTAAATAGAAAGTTTTAGGTTTTTATTATGTGATGTTATAAAATTTAGAATATAGAATAGAGCAATGTGTATATACAGAACCAAATAGAAAATCTCAAAAAATTTTTCATCATGGGTTGTACAGCTGGCCCAATCTCAAAACTTGAATCCACGGGGCCTATATTCACTTTTAATATTTCAATAATATTTTTATAATTTTATAATATTTAATTTTTATATAATATTTTTATAATACATAGTAACATGATAGGCTATCAATAAGATAGGTTATAAAATTGATAGGCTATAAAACATAGTGAAAAGATATGTAATAAAGAGAAGAAAAAAAAGAGGAAGAATTTTTTTTCTTCCTCTTTGAGATATTTACTCACAGTAAACTTTTTTGTAATGCTCTTGTAACTCCCTGAAATATTCGAGAGTTTCTTTCACGGAATCGGCATAAGATTCCGATTCAGTGGTATTTTCTGCCATGCCAGTGCCAAGCGTCTGCTCTGCCCAAATATGGAATACTTTTTTATACGGATTCCATGCATACGCGATGTTTCCTCTCCAAAAATGGGACGGTCTATCCCATGCATCATAGGCACAGCCAGCGCTAAAATGTATTGGACGAAACTTATGTTCATTCATTCTTTCTTCTCTCCCTTCTGGGCTTTGACGGCCTTGCTAGCGGCCTTGCTAGTGGCCTTCTTGACTGTTGTCTTGCTAGTGACTTTCGCCGCCTGCACGACAGGCTTATTAGATGGCGCGCTAGGGGCTTTTGCGGGCTTGTCCTCCGCTGTCTTGTCACGCCTATGGGACTTATACGGCGTGACTTCTTCCCACGCCTGCCCTACAGACTTGAAGAAGTTCGTACTCTTGAGAAGTTCGTCAAGCGCCTGCGCGAATGACATGCCATTCGCCGTGCCGTAGCGACGAATGACGGTGCTTGCCCGCCCGCTAATTCTCACAGGCACGCTTTCACCTGTCCAGCTTTTTGCTTTTGCTTTGAGAACGGCCGCCTTCTTAGCCTCCTCTTTTGCGTTCTCTTTGCAGGCCGGGCAGATGACTTCTCTACCCGTCGCAACGAACTCGTGACCGCACTTAACACAATACTTTTTCATGATAGAACTCCTTTCTGCCGTCTCTTGACGGCAACACCAATTAATTTTGTCTTGTTCCCTTGGAACAATTATATATTACTACGCCGCCACAAAAATTGCAATTATAAAAGCATTAAAAATAAAATTAGAGAAATCGCTGGTGTAGGCCTGTAGGCAAAATATCTTTTTCCTTCTATATATAGGAAGGAAAATGTACTGTATATACACAAGCAGGAAATATACACACTTTCTTCTATTATATAGAAAGAAAAAGCTAGCACGCTTGACTATATACTGCATATCAGGCAGGTATGTTATTATATGCTATATATATATACGCCTATATATCCTTATATATAATATTATCTATGTTTCACGTGAAACATCTATATAGCGCCCTATAATTGTATCTATAATTGTATATGATTTTGGTTTGAAATTTTTTTTGAGATAAGATTTTTTCGTTGTTGCTTTCTATATAGCTATAATTATACTATGTTGTTTATGCCGATTTTTGCCCTTTTTCACTGTTAAAATCTTGTGATAATCTTGCTAAAATCTTTATGTTTTTAGGCTATATTTTATGCTATGTTTGCTATAATTGTGTTCTCTATTTAGCTATATAGATGTATCTATAATTGTGTTTATATACTTATCCACATCTTATCCACTTTATACACATCTATAATTGTCTATAATTGTCTGTCTGCGAATTTCAGACGATTTACCACTATCTTTTGCCATATTGTATATATATATAGCTATAATCACATATAATTTTTCTAAAACGATTTACCACATCTTTTTGCCAATCTATATATATAAAATCTAAAAAACGATTTGCCACTATCTTTTGCCAATCTATATATATATAGCTATATTACATTTCTTTTTTCTATTGATAATGGTAAAACTATTTTACCATTTATATTCTTTTCTATATAGTGTATCTTTTCCTATATAGTTTTACCTCTATATAGTATATTCTTTATTACTCTTATTCTCTATATTACTATAATTGTATAATATCCTTTTCTTTTTTTGTTTACTGCCGGAAGGTGAAATGATTTATTCTTTATGTTGTTACTACTCTTATTCTATATAGTATACTCTTTTTCTTTTTCTCTTTTGTTTACTGCCGAATAATCTATGATATATTCTCTATATAGCTATATATGTTATAATTGTTATACATTCTTTTCTTTTTTCTTTTTTCTTTCTGCCGCGCTGAAAGTTGATATAATTGTAGATATACTGTTTATATACTGTTGATACACTGTTGATATAATTGTGTTATATTTTATACACATATCTATGTTATAATTCTTGTTATTTATTATGTGATAAATTATAACATAAATTATCGTATTCTTATGTTACACCTTATAGTATAATTGTTATTATAATCATTGTTATATTAAGTATTTTTATTGATTTTTCATATGGATAATATATAATTGATTCTATCTATATATTACAGACGTTTTTCCCATATATATTGTATAAAAAAAATAGCTCCATTGATGGAGCTATAAAACATATTATCTTTTATTCTGCTTTTGCCGCAAAATCACCGCAACATACAGTTTTTGCAGTAGCAGAATATCTCACTAGGGAATAATCATATTCCCATGTGTTGAAATTGTTTTTTGCATACTGATAGTATGCATTAACAACCGCCTGTTCTGGTGGAACAGTATAGATATATGCATTCCTTGTTCCGAGCTGATACACAATAGTTTTCATGATAATCTCTCCTTTAGTTCAGTTTGTTCTCTAACTCTCTATATTGTTTGAGAGTTGAGATTCTTTTTCTAACTGCTAATCTCATTTTTCCACTTCTTTCTTAATTTTCATAATCAGCCGCGCCGCCTGATACAGTGCGCGTGCTTGTACGTCAATCCATGTTTCCTGTTTGTTCGGGCGACGTTCTCCGCCCTTTGTTTTCTTGATTTCAGATGGCGTACAAAGACGATGACAGATGTCAATGTTATAAATCAATGCACATCCTCCCTCGCTATACTGTTTCCAGTTATCAGCGCCGTTGAGAAGATTCTTTTCAGTGATTTCTTCATCATCTATGCTATCCAATATATCAATAGCATAGAGAATTACTCCCTTCTTCCACGCGGAACGAGCTTTTTCTTCCATAATTGCTTTTTTGATTTCTTCTTTCGTCATTTTTATCTTCCTCTCTTTCCTGCCCTTATGGGCAACACTTGTTTCAACTTTCAACTATATATTAACACTTTTTGCCATCGTTGTCTTTAGAATAGCATTAAAATTTCACTAAGGCAAAAAAAAATAAGAGGAAAAATATCTTTCCTCTTATGGTTGATATTTATTTGTTGAAACTCTTTTTAAATCTTTCTAAAGATTCTCTAACTTCTTCTCTTGATTTTACACTATAACTGAATCCCATTTTAACACCAATATCTCTATCCCTGTATTCTTCTTCTACAACGAAATTTTTATTCGTTGTACTATATGAAACAGTAATTCTATTATCACCAAAAATATAACCAGCCATTGCGATTTTCATAATACATCTTTCCTTTCTTTGTTCTTTTTCATGATTTTTAATCCATACAATAGACTATGTGGTAGCTTTCAGACTGATGTGTTTTGTGTACGGCCCATCTGTAGCCCCGCCACTTTATCCACTCGATCTCGTTGGCTACATCATAATGTAGCTGGCGGGTGATATAGATAGTTTTAAAGATGTTGCGTTCCGGTCTATCCTGCCGGATTGCTACTGTGATTTTGTCCATCATTTCATTCCACTCCTCCTTTTCTTTTGGCCTTCCTTTCGGCTTATGTCAAGTATACCACATTCTCGCCGTGTCTGTACAGTTAAAATTTTATTAAAACATTCTTAACAGCTAAACGATTTCTTGTTGCTATGTATATATAGAAGAAAAGTTATAAAAATAATGCTAAAATATGTGTTCGCGCTTTATTCTACAAGGCTTTACATGCTTTTCACTATACTATGTTTAGCCAGTCTTTTTATATCTGTTAGCTACAATACATATATTCAAGGTATGTATTATATTTCTTATCTATCTTATATTTCATAATTATCATATATGTATTATCTATCTTATATGTATTGTATGATATATGTATGTGTATATGTGTATACATATGTGCATACATGCACAGGCTAAATAAATCTTAATATCTCAATGATTCTTTATTGCCTGCCCTATAATTGTATTTGTTTTTGAAAAACATTTTGGTTAAAAATAGTTAAGCACCTATCAATATCTTATCACATTCTATAATTGTATTTGATTTCAAAAAACATTTTAGACAAAAAAATAGCCACTAGATATTATTTCTAGTGACTAAATATCTTATGTTAATGCCTATCTTCGTCTACATCATTGATATATTCTTTGATGCAGTCCATTTCTCCCATAACTTCTTTATACAGTTTCTTTGATATTCTCTTATTGGCGCTTGCCGATAAAAGAATACTTTCGATGTTTCTCAAACTAACTTCAATTTTATCAATGCAAGCATCAAGATTTCCTGCACTCTCTTCCAACAAATCTGTGTACCTGCTATAATCTTCAAGTCTCTTTTCTTCTTTTTCAACCTTTCTTTCTTCTTTTTCAAACACATCAAATATGTCGTTTGATATGTCATAACCTAATACTTTATCTAGGTAATTCCGCACATCATACTTATCATCAAAATAAACATTTTGGCTATTCATTTCTAATCCTTCTTTCTATCTTTTAATTATTTTACTTCACGCAATTCACAATACGGGTTGCCATCATAATCTACATAGATAACCCCCTTGTTAGTAGCATCTAAGTCAATTTTATATGGGTCATCAAGACCCAATTTTTTACAGATACTTGATTTAGATGTATCTGTATAAATGATGATGCCTGTTGGGATTACATCATTCACACTATACCCACCTTCTTCGTTTCTCCAAACGTCATAGTCAAAGATTTCGTACTTTTTCATATTTTTCTCCTCCTATCGTGCCATATGGGCTTCCCTACGGCCTGCCTTGTTTTTCTTTACACCTATAATATAGCACAAATAAGGCTATTTTACAAGTTAGAATTAAATTAAAATTATTGGTCAGCACGCATACACTCATCAAGATAAATCTTGCGATTGTGTGAAACAAAATAGCTACGCTCTTTTTCATACCGTATTTTAGAATATCTTGTCTTTTCCACTTTACCACAGATATTCCATGAAAACTTGATTTTATCGTCGATGTCATAGATAACATCATAAATGATAATACAAACGTTTTCTGTTACTGGATAATAAGCCTTAATCATTTTTAATTCCTCCTATCATTGCAACGTGTTCACACATCCAATTACGGAGTGCTTGATGGAAAATCAACAAATCATCACTAGATTTGTAATTCTTTTCCATCTTCTTGATAATAAGAAACATCACATAAGCCTTTTCTGAATAAGAAATCAGCTTATTTTCATTGATTTTGTTGAGTTTCTTATTCAACAAATTGATAATATTTTCATACTTTTCCATACTTTTCTCCTCCTCCTGTTTCTGTCCTTATTATACAGTATGAGAACTGGAATTGCAAATTAAAATTTTATTAATATAAAATTAACGTACCGTGCACTTTTAAGTATCTCAAGAATGTTTCATCATCGTCTAAAACATATATAGATGGTACTAGCTCTGTTTCAACTCCAATCTTATTATTATATATTCCATTGGCTATCTGTACTGCTTTTTTCAAGTCTTTTTGTTCATCATCAAAGTAATATTCTAAACAAACATTATTTTTTAAGATAATAACATAGTGCTTTTTCTTTTTATATTTTATATGATAAACAGAAAGTATCTTCTTGATGTATTTATACTTTCTTTTAGGTACAAGCTCGTAGGCTATAATTGTATTCGTGTATCTATACAGCTGTCTCATAAAGCATCATCCCTTAAATATATATATCTATAATTGTAGTTGTATTAACCAAAAATTATCTTAGATGGATTTACTAAGATAAGGTATTTTTCTTCAACGCCTGTATACCCATTATTTGGGTCATCATTTCCTGCTGCAGGAGTTATCATATATTCAAAATCACCCGGTTCGAAATCACCCGCTACAGAACGATACAAGCCATCACCGGTTATATTATATTCTTTACTAGGAATTGGATGACCAGCACGCTTTTTACCTGTATATCTTACTCTATCTCCTACTTTAAATTTTGGTTTCATTATTGTTATCTCCTTTTTATTTTGTTAGATACACAAACATCTTAATGCTATCTTCTACTCTTAATTGTCCTTCTAGTATTTGTGAAATAATAAATCCACTAGTCCATTTATATTTGTTATTTCCATATACACCATAATATACAGCATACAAGAATGAAACATATTCATTCTTTTCTAGCTGTTTTAATACATCAATATCTTTTGTTTTTAGAAAATTCTTTGCTTTGGTCTTTACACTTGTATCTGCAAATTCTTCTATATATTCTAGCTTGTTTTTATAATGCTTATAGAAAGCACTCTTTTTATCTAATTGTGTCTCTACTACACAGATAACATCATAACTTAACTTATCTACCAACTTATCAAATTCTTTTAATTCTTTTGTTGGTAGATTCATTTCTTTTGTGTATAGAAAATATACATCATCCTTTTTTGGTGAAAATAAACTGTCTGTATTGATGTAGTCAAATACGTTCTTTACGAATTTATAGTCTTTTAATACATCATTTAGACGTGTTCTATTCCCTACAAGTATCCTAAACATTGGACTATCATCCTTCTTATACGTATATCACAAACTTATACATACATCACAAATTGCCTAGCTATTAGCGTAGCTAGGCTAGGATATTTTATTTACTCTTCTTCATCGTCATCGTCGTCGTCATTTTCGTCATCATCTTCATCATACAGATGCATGATGTCTGAAAGACTAAACCAAATAAAATCATTAAGCTCAGCTTCACTAGGAATATATCCTAATACGTCCTCTGACATATATTCTTCAATGATATTCATTGCTTCTTCTTCTCTACCCTGCTTCTCAATATCATCTAATGTAGTACGTGCTCCACTCCATGCATTTCCTTTATACTCATCCCATCCGTATCTCTCTACAGTAACTTTAATCATTACAAATTCCTCCTTGTGTTGTGAATACCCTGTTTTTCTGTTTTGTTCCCTTTGAACAGTTTCATAATAACATACCTTGTGGGCTATGTCAATTAGAAATTCATTAAAAAACACTATAATTGTATTTATTCTATTTCAAATTCCTTTTGATGTAAGATATAATATATAGAAGTCATACAATACATTATTTGTACATCTATTTATACCACAACATACTTTATTTATTTCTTTTAGGTTGTTGTAGTATTTTATGTCTTTTGTTGCTATGAAATTATTTAGATTTTCTTGTAATTTTTCTTTGTAAAATTCTTCCAAGATATTTTCACCACCATTATACACCTAAAAATACTGCATTATCTTTTACTGTATACTCTTTAGGAACATCACCATTACATCTAAGATTATGTGTAGTGATTACTTCTCCAGTATCTAGCATTTTAATACGAAATTTCATCCCTCCATATCCTAATCCGTATGTGTTTATTAAATCTTTTGGTTCCTTACCTATATGATAGCAAACGCCTTTAATAATTACTGCACTATCATCTAATGCTAATTGCCAAAATCTTTTAGAAAAGCATTTTTCGTCACCACATAGCCCTGAAAATTCACTGCCTTTGTAGTAATCTTTCTTTACTTCTTTTCCACAGATAGGACATTTCATAATATCACGCTCCTATAATTGTATGTTATTCACAAAACATTTCTCTATATACGGTTGCAATAAATAATTCTTTTAGCATATCATTACTTGCATTTGTCTGCAGGTCATAGAAATCATTCATAATTTTTTTTGCAACACTAACATATCCTTTAATATCATTTTCAAGAACATCAGGTATTCCTGTAAGTGTAATATCTTTTGTCTTTCCATATACACAAATACCTAGCACAAAGCTAAAGAAATTTCTTGTAAAGATTTCTATATTTGTAACGCTATTTAGTGTCGTTACAACATCTTTAATGTTCTTTGTCATAATGCCCTCAAGAATATTAAACATATCGTCATATTTACCACATAACATATTTGTTACTGTTGACATAGTGATATGTTTTTCACCAATTACTTTTTCAAGATTACTAATAGCTTTACGCATAGAACCATCAGAACGCCTTGCAATTTCTTTTAGTGCTAGACTATCGTATGATGTTCCTTCACAGTCACAAATATATTTCAACCTATTTGTAATATCTACTGTTCCAATACTGTTAAATACAAGTGTTTTTACACGACTTTTAATCGTATCAATCAGCTTATCATATTCTGTTGTTGTGAGAATATAGATAACATAACTAGGTGTATTCTCTAAAGCTAAAAGTAACTTTTGTCCACCAATGCTATCTTTTCTCATAAAGATGTTATGTGCTTCTTCTAGGATAATAACAAGTTTTTCATATCCGATTGGTTTTGTCATTGTTAGATTGATGATTTCTTCTACATTTTCTGCTTTATTAAACATAGACGAATCAATCGTGTATGTATAGGCATTAATTGTTTTAGCAAAAATCTTAGCGGTATTACTTTTTCCACATCCATATTTTCCTGCAAAACAATAACAGTTAGGAAATTTATTTGTCTTGATGTCATGTTTAAGAATATCTATAGTTGTATCCTGTCCAACAATGTCATCTAATGTTTTACATTCATATTTATTGTAAAGTGCCATGATTCTACCTCACTTTTTAATTATAAATAAGCAGGAAATTCACTACACTTCCTGCTAGATAAATACAATTAATTTACTTTTGCTAATCTATAAACATCCTTAATGCATTTTTTGTCAAACCAATAACTATCACCATCAATAATGATTACAAAATCAACCATGTTTACTCGTTCTACTTTATACATCTTTGATGTCCCGAGAGCGTCTACCATTTCTGGACTAAAATATATATTATCTGCAATTAATGATTTTCCACAACCATTTACAATAAGTTCACAACCATTATATAACTTCATTACGTCTTTCAATGATTTTAATGTAATATAGTCACCAGTTTCGATGTTCATCATTATGTCCTCCTGTCTATTGTTTATTCCACCCGTACAAGTCTATAGACATCTTTTACACACTTTTTATCAAACACATATGCATCCTTACCAATGAATACACAAACTCTATTATCATCTGACCATGCTACTCTATACACATCGCATGCATCCATAGCATCTAACATAACCTGTGAAAAATATCTATCACCTATGTCTACATATATCTCAACCTTTCCTGATGCATTTTTAAGTTTAAAAGTCGTTTTCCATTTTTTGTAAAGACTCTTTACTTCATCTACTGATTTTAACATAACATAATCTCCTGCATGGATATTCATTGTTTATTCCTCCTGTTCATCTTTACTAATGACTTTTACCTTAGTATTCCTTTTGACCTACCTATAGTATAGCACAAGCACGACCAAAGTCAATTATAAAACCATTATAGAAACATTAAAAATGACCCTGCTCGTGCTTTTATTTATACTTTATCTTGTTTTATCTAATTCTCTTGTATAGTTATTTTTAGCACTACATATATCATCATATTCTGCTTCGCTAAAAATAAAATTCTCTTCATCCTCTATTGCACTATTCATTGCCAGCTTAAACCATCTATTCTTTTTATTTCTCATACATCTATTATTAGGACAATCATTACTATTGCAATATGAAAAATCATTGTCATTAAATAAAGCATAAGATGTTGGCGATTCATATAATGCAAAAGAACCAAATTTTTTTTGAGATGTATTATTATACCACCACATGTATTACACCTTCTTTTTTCTTGCCGTTTTATTTTTTAGAATTTTCTTTTTCTTATTAGAAATTATGTTTTCATCAATAATTGTTATGTTTTTTATAGAACATTTTGTGTAAAGAATTTTACCATTTCTATAATCTTTACTGTAAGCATATACAGTTCCTTTTGCTAAAAATCTTCCTTTTGGTATTCTATTAAATTCATTTTCGTGAATCCATAAATGGTTAAATGTTTCTGCCATACCCATATCTTTATCATGCTGATTCAATGAAATATCAGTAATTAGGAGTGATTTTCCTACATAATCTAAAGAAACAACATCTGTTTCACTTACGATTACTCCTGAGAAATATACTTCTTTATCTATATATTTAATTAGTCTTTGTTTTTCTTTATTGTTTTTTCTAAAATAATTCTTTTTCCCTTTTGGCAGTCGATTTTTCTTTAGTCTTACTTTAATCATAATAATCACCTTCTTCTTTGAAGTATACTTTTCCACCAACACATTTCAACTCATTACATTTTACTGTATTCTCCATTGACCTGATTTTTACTTTATTCAAAATATCTTTTGGGACTGAATGCTCAAACTTATCAATAGGTATCCCCTCATAAAATGGAATTTCATACATTCTATTCACATATTTATCTCTAAGGTATATTGTTGTCCACGGTTTAATAAGACTATTTTTATATTTATATTGGTCTATACTATTACAAACATTTATAGGTACTTTTCTTTCATCCGTTGTATCAAACAACCACCTTTCCACATAAAACATGTTAGCACCAAGTTTTTCTATATTGCTAATTGGATGTTCTTTTTCTGTTATGCTAACAGCGCATTTTCCATAATCAGAAATCAATTTAATAGCACAACTCATATCTCTATCTTGTGTGATGAGAAAAAATGTTGTTATATCGTCATTTTCATATAACATTTTTGAGATAAAACAACACATATATGTATCTGCAAGATTTTTCCCTACCTGTGTATTAACAAGTGTTGCATGAGTATATTTATTATAATGCTTTAGTGGGATATTATGTTTATTCCCAAAAATATATATTCCAGAAGAATTTCCAAACTGTTTATGTTTGATATATGAATAAGCATACTGGAATAATTCTTTAGATACATTCTCTGCATCTACAATAATAACGCTATGTTTTCTTGTATTGTATCCCATCAGTCTCTATCTCGCTTTCTTTATTCTTGTTATTCTTCACTAAAAATCAGTCTTTTGACCTGATACCAGTCCACATTCCTGCCATATCTATCATAGCTCTTATCGTCTATATACAGGTCAGCTGTAACTTTATTGCTACAAGAATATGTGTTATGATTTCTACACCAGTCTGTTGCAACACTATCTACATCTTTATTAACAGCATCAAACTCTAATCCATATTTCTTACAATTTTCTACTGCAAGCTCTAATGATTTATCTGTCCTACATGTGAATAGAATTACTTTACCTCCCATTTTCCTGTATTCTTTTAAGATATTAACAGCGTATTTATTTAATTTTCCTACACTAGGATATGAGTCTTTTCCATTTTCATTCAATGGTTCTAGTGTACCATCATAATCAACAGCAATAACCTTAAACTTTAGATTTTTCATCATTTTTAATTCCTTTCCAGACCTTATGGATAATATAAATAGCAAATCCCGTACCAACTAAAAATAAAACTGCAAAAATCACTAATGTAATCGCTACCCCATACACCATCATATTTAACAATTCTATCATCTTTTCCTCCCATAATAAAAAAAAGACTATTACATTATATAATTGTAATAGCCAGTTACTTCTTACTTCTTGTTGTACGACTCAAGCCTATCAATCTTTTTAATAGATTTTTTCAGCTTTCCTTCTACACGATGTTCCATAACATTAACCTGTTTATGGATGTATTTAGAGATTGCACATGTAAGATTAAACTCAAGATTTGTCCATTTCAAAATAAGTCTATCTTTTGCAATTTTCTTTGCTAATTCTACATCACAATCTTTTGTTACTTTTACTTTTGTGACAAACTGAATGTTATCTACTGCATCACTAACAAAGTCATCAAAAGTAAAATTATCAATAAGTTTGTTGCTAAACACTTTACAAAGTGAATTAGAGATATGATGAAACCAATATTCTCTCCCTCCGAAATTTCCTGTTACCTCATCGCAAAAATATGCAACGATAACATTTTTCTCCTTGTTGTAGTGATACTTAATCATTACTTTTCTCTCCCTTTCTTTTACAAGTAGAATTTTTTCGTTCATGCTTATATTATACACCATATTAGCACCAAAGTCGAGTTAAAATTTTATTAAAAATATATTACATTATATTAAAGTTAATGCTTTTCCTTTTCCACAAAATCTACTACAGAAAGAGTTCCAAAATTATCTCTAAAGTTATTTAATGCATCTTTTTTATTGTGTGCTTTTGTTTCGAAAACTTCAATGTTTGGTCTAATCTCATTTAACTTGTGATGATAAATTCTAAATATGCTTTGTCTCATTATTATTCCTCTTTCAGATATTCTACTAACATTTTCATTAGATTACTGTTTATAACAAAATAATTTTCGTTATAATTGTCATCAGGATTGAATTTAATTGCTAAACAGCTATATGGTAGTTGCATCTCTTTTCTTTCTAGCTCGTTCTTTTCAATCCAATTTCTATTGATAGAAAAACTATTACTTTCTTTTGTTTTTGTCTTACACTCAATAAGCATAAGATTATCTAAGATAACATCACCTTTAACGAACCCTGTTGCTCCGCTATTAGGTGTTTGATGTCCTCCTAGCATCTTTGCAACTTCTTTTTCCTGCTTATCACTAAAATATCTTGTAGCTTCTTTATTTTTCAAAGTATAATATCCTCCGTGTCACCAAACAAATATCTAAGGTATTCGTCTAAGTTTCTGTTTTTATATTCCTTATATATTCTACTAAAATTTTCTTTTGCATTAACATTTATATGTATACAATATTTACAGATAAAATTAGTTAGTTCTTCTTCTATATTACTCCAAATCTTATGATGGTCATTTTCTTTATATGTTTCTTCTGTGTCAAAAATACGAATAGCTTTTATAATTGTAGTGTCAAAATAATAATCTTGATGCAAATAATTGTTGTTATAAGCATCAGATAGCCCATACTCTTTTAGTTTCTTCTGTATAAACCTTTCTAACATAGAAATCTTTTGTTTATATACTTCTTTTGTGTTGTATTCTTTATAGATATATTTTTCTACTTCCCAAATAAACCTATCTCTATCTGATACAAGCTCATCAAATTTATATAGCTTATATCTTGGTTTTACTTTGTAGTTTTGCATTTTCTAACCTCCGTATTTTCATCTGATAAATCCCATTGTAATCCGTATATACAATTCTTTTTATTCCTGCCGTTATAATTCTTCTTTGACAAGCAGGACAAGGAAAACAATTTCCTAAGTTACCATTTTTTAATTCTCTATAGATATAAATGGTAGCCCCATCTATATCTAAATGCTTACATTTCATTAGTGCATCCATCTCTGCATGAAGATTATTTTCTTTTGTAGTAAACCCTCTATATTTTTTATTAAAAACTTTCATGATAGGATGTGACTTATGTTTATTATACCCAACAGAAATAATTTCACTTTTAAGTACAATAACTGCACCTATTTTTATTTTTCTATAATCTGATAGATTACTAACTTCTTTAGCTATAGAAATAAATCTTTCGTCCTTCTTATTCATAGTAACTACCTTTCTTATACCTCTAATAACCAGTTTACTACAAATACAAAAAGGTGTCAAGTTAAAATTTTATTAAAATATACTTTTTATAATACAAAAAAAAGATAGCTAAAAAGCTACCTTCCTAAACTATGATACTTTCAGATTATGCACCCTGTTTAGGTGTATCTGTTTTAGACTCACCAGCTGTACCTGTACTTGCTCCTGTGCTTGTTCCCTTAGAAGAATCTTCTGCTGTTGTTGCCGCTTCAATAATAATTGTTGGTTTAACTTCTTCTGCCCTATAAACTTTAACAGTATTCAATGGAAATTTAAGTAGCTTTGATGCGGCTTCATCAAGAGTGAAAATAGGATTCTTTGTGTCACTATCATTCCAGATAATAGAGTCATTCTGATGGATAATGTATTTGTTTTCTGCCAAAATAATTCACCTCGCTATGTATGATTATTGTCTATATTATAACACAATTAAAAGGATTTGTCAAAAAATATCAAAAAAAAATAGCAGGATAGATATTATCCACCCTGCTACTGACTAAATACCTTTACGCACAATCTTTAATGAGCGCTACAGCTTTATCGAACATCTGATTACCATTAATGACACTCAAGAGATTATTCTCTTTTTCATTTTTGGTATGGCGTGTAGTCGCTAAACCATGAAAAATCATGTCGCTAAATGCGTTTACTGCTTTATATGCAGTACCATTGAAATTTTGGAGGTCATCAGCCTGCATACATTTTTTGAAGTTTTCATGCATCGCAATCATATTGTTTAACTTGCGATTTGTGTATTCCCCATCTTCCTTGATTGGGAACATCTTGTCCAAAATACCCTTAATCTGATTTCCGCTAAGTTTCTGTTTAGCAAGCGCGATGCACTCATCGTCAAACGCTTTATTGTACTTATCTGCCATCATGAGACATTGCTTTGCTTCCTGCAATTTACCACCAATATCTCCCTTATGGGCGAAACTCCACTTACGTTTCGCACCTTTCAACGCTATATTTAATGTGTTATTGCATACTACCCTAACAGGCGTAATAGCAACATTGATAGAACGCTTTCCATCAAAGGAATTTGAGAACAACAGATACTTGTCAATGTCATCCCCTAAGATATTCGTGCTTGGGATGCGTGCAAGCATCCAAGTCAGCTTGCCATTTTGCAAACTACCTGCTGTCTCATACTTCACATCATCATTGTCCAAAAGTGCATCCGTGAACTCGAATGCATCTTCATTTTGGACGATTTCATACCTATCAGATACAAAACCCAAAATAGCATGGTCTGTATCACGATAGTTGCACAGAAGGTCTGTATAAAAACCCTCTTCTTCATCGTCAGGCATTGCGCACATTGGTGCTTGCAGGACTTTCCAATCAAGACCTGCTTTCTTGATGGCTGTCTTTGAATCCGGTGCATCCTTGATAACTACACCCATACCATGCCAAGCAGGCTCACGAACGAAAAAACCACTCTCAAATTCTGCGGACATTTCTAATTCCTCCATTTCTTTTACCTGCAAGAAATTTATTTTGTTCTTGCCTCGAATTACCTTACACGTTTATATTACAATACACTGGAGGAATTGTCAATTAAAGAATACTTAAAAATTATTAAAAGGCAAAAAAGAAATAGAAGAAATTCCTAAATAGTTATTCATGATTATCTATACATACCATTGCTAATTTTATTTCAGCAAAAGCATTAACAATATGTTTGTGAAATTCTTTATTGCTATGTGAATAATTTAGCTCCATTATTCCTTGAAGTAATTTAGATACCTTAAATAAATTATTCTTTATTGCTAAAATTATTGGGCTACTGCTCTTTTTATTCATATTATATATCACCTCTAATACATCTAAAAATCGGCAGAGAATAACAAAGAAAAGACCATTTTCGTAATGTCACGAATATGGTATAATAATAAAAAAAAATAAACTTCTTATCATACCAAGCATACAATCCAAAAAAATTATATGTTTAGCATGACAAGAAGTTTATTAAATATACACATCTATAATTGTAGTGCCTATAAGGTAAAAATATAAAAAATATCTTTTGATATTTTATTATTTTTTATTGTTTTGTCTATACAATATTTATCCATGCTATTTCTCCATTTCTCTTTCCTTTTAGCAATTCAATAATTGTTTGTTATTGTTTATATTATTATATGTATATTATCTTATCTATATATACTTTTATGCTTGATGGCGAGTGAGCGTTTTGACTAGGAAACGAATACCCACCTAGCAGCATAGCAGAATATCAGAATAATAAAAATATAGAGATATCCAATACACCAAAAATTAGTATATCTTTTTGCTATGCTACTAGGCAGGTAGGTTTCCTAATCAAAAGCTCAGTCAAATCTGCCATTATTAATCACACTAATAATAGTACATTTGACTGAGGTTTCCATATCTATAACTGTTTTTGATACATTAACTATTTATTTTCAGTCCAGTTAGTGTAAAAAATCTCATTCGCCCCTTGATTCAGTTATTTAACCCACTTAGTTCATCTATTAGACAAACTAAACGAATTTCCATTAGCACACTTCTATGTAAATTCATTATGATAAAAATTTTTACATATATGTTTCCCTCCCGTTTTGCCGCCACATGGTCGGAGACACCATCTCTCACTCTTGTTGACATATCCTATCACCACCATATAAATATATGATTCAGAATATCCTTTGGCACAAGGAGAACGTGCCAATCTCTATGCTATACAAAATCTATGAATACCACATGAATAATACATACTCTGCATTGTATAGTTTACAGATTGTTGCTTTTTGTCTCTAATCATAACTATATGGCTATAATTATAACTCAAACAAGACTCTAAGTAGTATGTATTTTTAGTCTTTATATATGCAACTTAACATACACAAAGCTACATGATTTTCTGGGTGTATTCCCTCCAACCTATATCTAGGTTTATTTAATTAGCGGACTAGCTGTTTGATTTTTGCGATGTGCAGTGCTACCACACACGGTTTGATAACACAGTTCTTGCTCTTTCTGCGGGTTTAATAAGTCGGGCTTGTCCTTCCTGACAAATGACAAAATAAAATAGAAACTTTCTACTTCATCTTTCATACTTTTATTATAACATAAAATGGAGAGGTTGTCAACCTCTCCATCTAAATAAATATTTTAACAACAAGAGTTAGAAAGTCAGGGCAACTTCCTAACTATTGTTCATTAGCAAGAAAACAAGCCTGATAAAAACTATTACAATAACATCTCCCATTCTTTGATAGTCATATAGTCCTCGCCGGAGTAGACAACGTACTCATCCGGTGGCCAACCATCAAAGTCAGGCAAGGCAATCCGATATTCCTTGCCGTCTACGACGGTTTTATAATTCCCGTCATAAGCGTCAGAAACTACGGGATTCAGCCATAACATACCGGTTCTATTCTTCTCTGCTTCTGCCTTTTCAGCAAGATAATTGGCAACAGCTTTACGTGCATTTTCCTTTTTCATTTTATTCGTTCCTTTCTGTATAGTTTCTATAATTTCATTTTTTGTCATTTTCTAGCCCTCCTATGCAGAACGTGCTTTTTCTTTTTCCAATTCATCCATAATTTCTTTTTTGATTTCTTCTTTTTTCATTTTTATCTTCCTCTCTTTTATAATGTATTTTTCTGCTTTTTTAGGATTTTTCATTAGCCAATTAGCTAAAATATTTTCGTTAATACCATAGCAATTTTGCCAATAATTGAACGACTCTAAGATTCCATAGCTGTTAAATATTACATAATCATCATAGCTATGGTAGTTACCTTCTTCTGCAGCAGAAACTGCATCAGAAGGTGAATGAAAGAACGAATCAAGAAATTCAGAACAATTTTTATAGATTTTACTGTTGGTGTTACCATTTTCATCATTGCATTCATTCCATAAACTGATGAACTCATCATTAGTCATGTTGTGGATAGCCTCCATAATTTCTCTTTTGGTCATCTCTTAGCCCTCCTTTGACTTTTCTGCTTGTATTATATACCAAACACAATAAGTTGTCAACCCATTTTTTGCAGGTAGCCTATTTTTTTTTTATTCATAGTTCTATATGCCCTGTTTGGCATTTCCTAGCATGAACTATTTTAATAACGCCCTCTGTACGTGCCGTAGGACGCCCGCTGACGGGTGTCTAACCCACTTTAGGTATAATTATACCTGTGGCAGAAAATGAACGCTTAGAGAGCGCCATAGGGGCTGAAAAAAAAATAAAAATATAAAAAAAATACTTGCAAAGATATATTGCAAGTATATGTGGATAGATATATTTATTTAGTTAGTCCCTGTGCTACCAATACCACCTGTTCTAGTTTGGTCAGCATTATCATTATCTACAACACCATATTTTTGGAAAACTCCTTGTGCTACTCTTTCAAAAGGTTCTAGTGTTACAGACTCATCACCATAGTTATATAAAGCTACAATGATATGTCCTTCATTATCTTCGTTGTTATAGAAATCACTATCCACGATTCCCACGGCATTATTTAGCATTAGATGCTTTTTAATACCAATAGAACTTCTAATATAAATTGCTAGAAATTCATCCTTTGGCATATATGCTTTAATGCCTGTATTAAATACTTTTGATTCATGAGGTTTAATTGTTACTGGTGTAGTGCTATAGATGTGGATGTCATATCCACAACTATTTTTTGTTTTTCTTGTTGGAAGAATTGCATTATCAAATCCTGAAACTCTTTCAAATCCTCGAATCTTATTGTTGTAATCATGAATTTCTACTTTGTTGTTTTCTTTGATAATCATATATCTTATCCTTTCACTACTACATTAAAGACTAAACTTTACAGTCTTTTTAAGAGGTACTTTTTCGATGTTTCCTGTAATCTTGTAAATGTCAAAATCTTCAATGTCCTCTTGTTCATTGAGAATGTCATCAATGTCTTCCTTATCCCAGAGGAAATCTGCTACACCATTCTTATTACCATAGATAAGCTCTCTGCGGTCTTTACTAACAAAAATATACTTTACATTGTTATCACAAGGCTTATCCTTACTCTCCTGCTTTTTTAGTGTAGAGTCATATCTATAAAGGCTATCCATGTTGTTCTCCTTTTCTTTTGCAAAGTCTTTAATTGTAGTATTGTCTGTTTTCTGTTTATTCTTAATTACTTTATCTACAAAGTCCTTAGACTTATCAAATTGACTATTCTTAAATGTATTCTTATAGTTTTCTTTGTCTTTATTAAACATCTTTACCTCGATATTAGTAAAGCCATAAAGTTTTTCTTTGGGGTTATTACCCTTTAGATAACATACTCCATAGCACTTTTTTGTATACAACAAATCCAATTTACACATCTTATCATAGAATTTTAATTCTATTGTTGTAAACATAAAATCTCCTAATTCTCGTTCAACAATAGAATATGCATCTTTCATTGAAAACAGATGTTCATTTTCCTTATCAAATTTAACAACTGCTCCAATAATGTTTCCTTCATCTGAAATAGCTGTTCCCATGCCATATACATCACTATATACTCTGTTTCCTTTTTTGATAAACATATCAAATCCTCCAATTATTTCCAATTCATTCATCTAGTTCGTCTGATTGAACCAATATAAAACTATTGAAGCCATATACATAAACTTCTAAAAGGTTGTCATCTCTATGATTATTGACAATCTTGCATTTAGCTCCGTTAAATAGTTTTAACTCTGCTCTCTTACTGTTTAAGGTAAAATACAAATCTTCTTCTTCAATGTACATCTAATAACCACCTCATGAATTATTCTATCATATTTAATGGCTACTTGTCAAATGTATATGAATCACATGAAGAAGTCATATTCATAATCTTCCTGTGGAATATCCTTCATAGGATTGATTGTATGACCTTGCTTTGAAAGTTTCCTCCAATAATTATATACTGTAGCTTTATGCATGTCTGACTCTTTTTGTCCTTTATAATCTGCTCTCATACGATATTTCAATTCATTCCCAAAACAAAATGCTTGAAATTCCTTTTGTGTAAAAATCGACTGGAGAATTTCAATAGGCTGTTTTGCACTATTGATATAATGTTTTTGCTTATTTGGCATACCAATTTCATCTTTGTTCATAATAACATACCTCTTATTATTGTAGCATACGGCTTTTAAGTTCTTGTGCAGTTTTATATTCTTCAAACAATTCACAAGGCTTTTTATTTTCAATTCTAGCATCAATCATGCTATAGATTCTTTCGATGTTGTTTTCGCATTCTTCTACATTAGAAGGAATACGGATAAACCTGTCTGCACTAATTTTAAGAATATCAGCTAACCTACCTGCATAACACAAAGGAATAGGTTGTCTATATTCTCCATTATCATCTTTCTTATCTACAAACTGTTTTAGAACATAGCATGTAGATGTTGCTTGAATGAAGTATGGATACTCTAGGATAAGAACATGGCTAAATCTAGCTTTCTGTTCTTTTGTCCAACTTTTCTTTTTCTTTCTAGCTTCTTGTAATGTTTTCTTGATTTTTTCTGTACTAGAGCTATAAACAATTTTTTTGATTCTTACTCTCTTTTTCTTTACAGGCATTTCCTGCGCCTGTAATTGTTCTTGTACTTTTGTCTTTTTGTTCTTTGACCCCTTTGGTCTACCCATAATTAACCCTCCTTAATGCAGGTTTCAATTATTTCATACAAACACAGTATAACATGAAAAAAGCCTTGTGTCAATAGGAATTTCATTAAAATTTACTGACACAAAGCTAATTTATTTTTATGTAAACACAGAATCACTCCTTTTGCATAAGCAATTTTCTTGCCCTTAAATCTGTTAAGCCCATAAACAAGTTTGCTATACATTCAATTGCTATAGCTGTCTCAATGTTCATAGTTCCTAATACAAGAATGATTAAGCCACCTGCTAAAGAAGCATAGAGTTCATAACTATTCGATAGGCTTTGCCATATAGTCAATTCTTCGCCGTTAATGATGTGGTTTATGGAATTTCTCATTACGCATACCCACAAGGTAGTAGATATTGCATTTATAAGAGCCATCCCTATAAATCTCGCCGTAGCCATTTCCATACCTGCACAAGATACGACCATAAATGATAGAACGTCTGTTACTACGATGAATGTAAAATGTTTGTCATACCACCTCAAAAATTTTTCTTTTGTGATGGATGTATTTGTAATAGCTGCTATTCCTACTGCCAGCATATTAGAAATAGCTAATACAGAAGAATCTATGAGCTGCATAAAATATATTTGAATTACAGGCGAAGTCATCGCTACCGCAAAAGAAAATACAACTGGGCCAATTAAAAGCCATCTTTTTTGTTTATTATTCATTTAAGCATCAGTTTTAGTCCTCTGTAATAGCTTTGTTTAGCTGTTCACTAATCTTATCAAAAATATCTTTATTTCTTTCAAGGTAATCCATCAGTTTTAGCTTACCTGCAAAAGAACAAGGCTCTCCTGATTCTGATTCAATGACTTCTCCATTTTCATTTTCATAGGAATACCATGCACCTTTTTGTTTGATAATTCCATAAGTAATTGCCATATTTACTGTGTCGATATATCCATCTACACCTTTTGTATATGTAATAGCAAACTTACTTAATCTTCTGTTTGGCTTTGTTGCTTTATTCTTAATTACTTCAACTTCACTATAATTACCGTATGCATCTTCTGGATGTGCTTTTAAGTCAGCATATTTATCATCAAAGAACTTACCTTTTTTTAGAAGAAGTCTAATTGAGCAAGTATGTTGCCACATTTTTCCGCCTGGTGTGATTACACGGTTATACCCACTCATATCGGCTCTAGTTTGGTTGATGCCAATAAACAAACACTTATGTTTATTACATAGTGGAAGTAGCTTACTAGAAAATACAGATAGTGGTTGAGAGATTCCTGCCATTGTTTTTTCTTCCATTGTTTTTTCCATTGTTTGTTGACTGACTAATGCAGGAATAGAATCAAGAATAAAACAACCAATACCATCTGATGCAATAAGCTGTAGTGTAATCTCAAATAGCTGTTCTGCTGTCTGATTATCAGGTGCAATAAATACTAGGTCATCAACGTCTACACCATTCTTTTCTAGCCAATCGTTAGAAGTAGAAAACTCACTATCAAGATATGCAACCTTTTGATAACCACGCTCTTTCAAATAAGCAAGTCTTTCTTTTTGTTCTTTATTTGGCTTTTCAATTTCTTCAAGTGCTGATACTTCTTCTTCATATTCTTTCTTTAATTGTTTTTGTGCTTGTCCACAGATAGAATATGACAAGCTCGATTTTCCTGCTCCGGGCTGGCCCGCAAGCTCTGCAACTGTTCTAGGCATACCACCATGAAAAAGAAAAGTTAGTGATGGCGTAACAAAAGGAACTTTTTCATAATTTCTTTGCTTAACATCACTCTTACCAATAATTTTTTCTTTGTACTTTTTGTTAATATCTTTAATAACATCATCTAGTGCTGACATATAAATATTCTCCTTATATTCTTTACTAAATTTAACTTGACTTAACTTAACTTTACTTTACATATTGTTATTTCGTGTTAATTCCATTTCTGAAATCTTACTGCTAATAATTTTCCTGAGTGTGTCATTAAGTCTTTCTGCACTTGAATATCTATTCTTTAGGATTTTATAAGCCCTATCAAAAATAATATTTACAAGTTCTTCTTCTTTTACATCCTCTAATGCTTGTGCTTGCTTATCTGCAATCGTTCCTTTTTCAATAGAAATATAACTTTTATTATATTTCTCATCCCTAATGATGTTAGCGATGCTAGAACGTAACCCAACCTTTTCTACATGAGAGGACAAGAAGAAAAGATAACTTGCTACTCTTAGTGCCATATTATTTAGGTCATCTAAAGATACCTCCTCTGTACCATTCTCTAGGAACTTCCTGATATTATCTACATAGGCTTCTAGTGCTCCTGTTGATTCAGAAACTACCCTATCAATAATCTTATCTAATACAGAAGAATCTTGCTCAACGTGCTCGATAATTGTATTGTTTACATTCATGAGAGTTTTCCTTTCAATGCTTGTTCAAATCTTCAACAAACTTTTTCATATTGTACTCAAAATACAGTCTTTTCTTTTTACCTTGAAGTTCTATACATACTTCATCATCATAACTTACTTTCTTCTCACCGGATTCAATCAGCTTAACAATATAATTCATGTTAAATGCTTTTGTTACTCCTTTTTCATAAAAGAATATAACGACATAACACTCAACATTAGCTTTATTCTCACAGATTTGTTTCATTTCATCTATCTGATGTTGTGCAAATCCACTAAAATAAAAACTCTTATTCTTTGTTGCTTTACACTCAATATAGTAACTTCCATATTGAGTAAACAAGATGTAGTCAGATGGATAATGTAAAGCAAGTTTACTCATGTTGTCGTACAGTCTTTGTATGACAATTTCATCTTGTAATTGCTCTCTAAGTTGTTTAGCAAAGTCAATCTCAAAGTTCTTTCCTATGCTCACTTATTTATTTTACACCTCTGCTTCGTCTTTGTCAATAGTATATTCGTTAATACCAATATCTTTACATTTACTCTTATAAATGCAATATGCACAATCTCTTTTTGTTACAGTCATTGGTTTAGAGAGAATAACACCACTATCTACTGCTTCAATAACAGAATTGATTTTATTCTTTAGTGTTTCTTTTTCATCCCTGCTAGGTGTATAGCTATATGTCTTTACATTTGGAATATCTCTGCTGAAATACATAAACACAACCGTAGGAATATCTAAAAGTAAGCTATATGCTGTAGCCTGATTCTTGTGTTTTTCTTGTACCCCATCTTGCTTGAAAAATGCTCCTGAACCTTCTGTCTTGATTTCTAGGATATAATATTTACCTGTTTTCTTACTCTTTAGTACACCATCACATAAAAAAGACACAATAGGCTTATCATTTTTCATGTAATATAGATGGGTTTCAAACTCATCAACAAAGTTACTTTCTTTATAAACAACAATATTCTTAGGCTTAAACTTCCTAACGTAGTCAGCAACATTTACATACTCAAAGGATGAAAGAGAAAGACAATTTTTCTGAACAAATTCATGTGTTTTTGTTCCAATCTCACAGATGATGTCTAGTGTATAAGACTTCTTTACATTAGTTGGTTTTATACCATTATATTTAAAACACATCTGTCTTACACAATTCATAGAAGAGGGGGAAACGGTTTTGCTAGGGATATGGTCAACTTCACCATTTTCTTCTACTGTTTTAATAAAGTCATCTTTTAATATATTCGAGATGTCATTTTTCTTTACTTCTTCTTCTGCATGCTTAATCATGCTGATTAGATTTTTTCTCATTATCTAAAAATTCCTCCATATTCCTAACATACATTTCAACAAAATTATAAACATGTGCTCTAGTTTTCTTATTTTCAATACTAATAGTTAAAAATGCTCCAGTTACATTAAGTGTAAGTGCCAATTCTTCAATCTCTTTATTTTCATAGCGTTCATACAAAGTATCAAAGATATTTCTTAAAATTATTTTATGGTTGATGTCACTTCCAATATAGTCTACATACATCCTCTCATCGAAACCATAGTCTATAACAATGTCTCCCATAATAACATCCTTTCTTATTTTTCCTCTACTTTTTCTGTTGTCTCTGAAACAACGTAACAACCTGTCACATCTTCAAGAACAACATATTTCCCTTCATTCATATAGATATTGATTTTACCAATATCCAATAATTTCACAAACTGCATCATTTTGTCAAGAAGGAATACACCTTTTACTGTGGCTTCTGTACTTGTTTCTGCTTCTAGTTCTTCTTTTGTCTGCCCTGTTGTGCTTTCCAAAAGTACACTACCTTTATTCAATGTGATTCTTACCTTCGGATAGTCAACGATTGTACGAATGAAGTCACTTCTCTTTAATGCATTTAAGAAACTCATCTTATCTACACTAAAATGCGGGAAATTCTCATAATTAAAGAATGGTGTAATGATATTCTTTGGGAAAATATCTTCTGTTGTCACAACTTTTTCATACACTTCAATGTTATTTGTTGAAATCCTATACCCATCTGCTATCTTAGAGATGTTTACTAGATTTCTTGGAATCCTTGAAATGTGTTCAATGATTTCATTGTTCAATTCATTGAACGGAAGTTTTGTATTAACAATAGAGATTGTTTTAGCGTTTGTAGAAACAGTCTTACCATCAATACAAACAAATCTCTGAAATTCCGGATGTGACCATGCATCTTCTGGGATAGAGCATTTTCCTCTGCTGATAATTTCTTTTGCATTGTCTACAAAGAACTCAACAGAATCTTTATTTTCCGGCATAGAAAGAGGAAGGTCAATTTTATCTCCATTTTCATCAAACATAGCTTCTACCTTATATTTTCCTTTACCTGAAACAATCATAAGATAGTCACTCTTATTGTAGAGATATGTATGGTCACTATCAAGTAGTTTAACAATACTATTAAACCTGCTAAGTTGTACTGTAATGCTACTCATAGGAATGTCTTTTTCATCGTTCAATACATTCTTATAGACCATAGCAGTCTTTTTATTTGTTGCACCAAATTGGATGAGCTTATTTTCACTCACACTTATCTCAATAAGGTCACTCATTACATTTAGCTTATCCTGCTTAATGATGCTCTGAAACAAACTCAATGTAGCTTTTAGTGTTTTCGTATTCATAAATCTTCTTCTTCCTTTTCTTTTCTTGTGAATCCTTCTAAATCTGTGTTATTTGTATTTATATACAAACCATTATTGATGAATGAATCTTTTGTCCAGCAATAGTCATTATATTTAATAAGACTACCATGTGTTAGTTCATCAAAATATAACATGTCTACTGCTGAATAGAATCCTTGTTTTTGAGCAAATAGATTCAACCAAACATCTTTTTCCTCTCCTGTCTTTTTCCATACACCGCTATGAAATCTTTTTTCATATAATCTTTTTGTTTCTTCATACGGTAAAAAGTAACTAATCAGCCCTTCCACTACTTGTTTCTTATATATTTTCATAACACACTATTTCACCTCCTTTACACTCTCTGTTTAGGTTTAGTTTAACACAAAAGCCCCTATATGTCAATAGGGGCTTACATTAAAATTATATTATTTTTCCTTTTCCATGTTTGCTAAAAGATTATGGTTGACATCAAACACAAATTCTTTTCTTTTAGTATCATATGGGAAGAATGGCATTGAGTGATAATTTACGTATCTACTCTTTGCTTGTTTGTCTGAAAGCCTTTGTTCTTTAATTGTTTTACATTTACAAAGCAACTCATCAATGTTATTTCTCATTGTCATGACGTAAGCTCCCATCTGGTATTTCCACTACGATATACTTTCTTACACTTAAAACAATTTACCATAATATAATTTTCAATATTATTAGCATTATTATCAATAGCTTCTTGATAATATTGTGGAAATTTATTTTTTAGTTTTTGTACTTGGCATTGTTCACGTTTATACCATTCATCAAGTGTTCTAAACCAATAATAGTTTGGTTCTGCTTGCTTAATATACTTAAATCCAAGCCTTTCATAAATACTGCCATCAAAATAATCATTATCGCTATATGATAAAATGTTTTTCGGCGAAAAATCTTGAATAAAATGACTCAATAATTTATTAGCTCCACCAATAATTGTATATTCACTCTTTACACAATATCTGTGTAATTCATAATATCCATTTAGTTGCTTTTTTAATCGACGTTTGCCGAAAGTCATAACAGAAAGAAGTTCATCATTATAATAAAGTCCATAACAAATACTACTTAAATTTGTATGACCTTGTAAATGATACTTATCACAAAATTCATTTGCAATAGATTTATCAATAGATTTAATACTACAATTTCTAGCATATATTTTTTGTTTTGTGGTAAATAAATCTTTTAGATATGCTTTTACTTTATCATTCCAATCAATATCAAAAATAGAAATTAAATGAACCCCTTGCTTTTTAGCTTGTAAAAACTTATCACGATGATAATATTTGTCTTTATTATCATATACTCCATTTAATGACGCATGAAAAGCTGAACCATTATATTCAATTCCGATATTATATTGTGGAATATACATATCAATTTCTTGCATTACTTTTGCTTGTAGAATCCTATCTTTATAACAATTTACCCCAAGTGATTGAATATATTTTCTAACACAATCTTCTTCATAACTACCATCATCACAACCACAAGAATGTGAAACATTATTTTTTAATTTCCATGCGTTTTTTATAGTCATGTTACCACAATCACATTTACATAACCATTTTGAATCACCAACATATTTAATTACTGTAAGTTTTCCAGAACGCAATCCTGTTAAATCTTCTGGATGTGATAGATGGTTAATGCAACCACACGATTTTGTATTCCCTGTCAATAAATTACTATTAGGAACTATTGTGTAATTCCCACAATCACATTTACATTTCCAATACGATATTCCATCTTCCATTCTATCTAAACAAACTACTGTTAATCTGCCATATCTTTCGCCAGTCATATCATGGTATTTACCACAACCACAACTAGTTCTTCTACCAGCAGTAAGTTCATATCCTGCAATATCTTTTATATTACCACAATCACATCTACAAGTAAAGTATGCAATTCCATCTTTTGTATATGCTAATTTCTCAACAACTAATTTACCAAAACGTTTACCAGTTAAATCTTTAATTTTATGTACGTTACTACCACAATCATGCCAATATTCTTTATTTGCTAGTTGGTCTGTATACCTTACACATGTATTTCCACAGGAACATTTACAATTCCAATAATTTTTACCATTTTTCTTATATGCGAATGATGTAACAGTAAGCTCACCAAATTCTTTACCAACTAAATCTACTTTACCGCCACATTTACCACATGAATGGAAGTGTCCTCCTTGTCTTAAATAAGAACCATTTACAACTTTTGTGTTACCACAGTCACATTTACATAACCAATACCTCCCTCTCTTATCACTATGGTCGTATTTAATTACTAAAAGTTTGTCAAATCTTTTCCCTGCTAAATCATACATTAAAATCACCCATATACCAATGCCGTTCAATAGTTACATCACAGGTAAGATTAAACGGGAGTGCGCTTGCCGCTTTTATTGCAAGATACTCTAATCTTTTAGCTACCTCATCTGCATATTGTACATCACAGATGACACCTTGTTCATCATGGATGGACATTACTAGCTTTGCATCATACTTTCTCATTACCTCATCATGGTAAATAGAATTAAGAGCAATTTTACAGATGTCAGCACTACTACCTTGAATTATGCTATTTGCTACTTCTCGTAGTGCTTTTGCTTTCTTACCTGTATTGTCGATAATTGTAATATTATGCTTTTGTGCATAATTTATGATTTGTTGTTTTTCTGTTCTTTTAGCATGAGACAACCTATTGATAAAATCTTCTTTGTAGAACACCTGACTTTCTTCGTTATATTCTTTACCAAAAATAAATTCATAGTCATCTAACAGTAATTCAGGAAGTCTCCTTCTTCTTCCGTAGAAGCCATCAATGTAACCATTCTTCTTAGCAAAGTTTTGTACATCTTGCAACCATTGATGCATATCAGGAAACGCTTTCATAACACTATCATAGATTTCTTGTGCCTTTTCTGTTGTTACATGTAAATCTTCACCAATAGCTTTAACACCTTTTGAATATAAAATCAACTTCAATTATTATTGAAGCTAGACTATATCTTCACCCACGTTATTACGTTTGGTCTTATAGTGTGCAAATAACTATAAGAATGATACTATATATCATGTGTGAGGCACTTCGGATATATGAATTTCACAAATATCCTACTCCCTGCCGGGATAGTCGTTTGACTTTTCTACATATTTTATATGTAAACTTAGCACTGGATTGTAATTATATTTAGAGGGTTACTAAACTAATCATGTCCCCAGTCAGCATCTAAATTAGTCACCATTTCCTGTGATTACTATACGTTTTAGACACACCCTAGATTTCTAGGTTCACCTCATTACAATATACTATTTCTAGTATATGGAGCGTTTTATTCACCCAATACGATTGCTTTTGCTTTACTTCTTCTTTCTTTTCCTTCTTTATTTGTTGTTCCGTCATCATTAAACTCACAACAATCTTTGTATGGAACATTAAATGCAAGACTAGCTACATGAGAATAAATGTCTATGCCATCCCTAAACGCTTGAATCATCTTCTCATCACCGGAAACTGCCGCACATACCGCAACTTCTTGTCTTGAGTAGTCACACAGAATCAAAACCTTATTATCACCTGCATAGAACATATTTCTTATATCGCCCATGTGCGAGGGCAGTTGCTGGATGTTAATCTCACCACTACTAGATAATCTTCCAGTCCTTGTTCTAACACTATTAAAGTCTGGTCGAACTACATGATTCTTGTCTGATTCAGCCAAGTCAATAATTTTATTGATAAATGTTCCTAGTGCTTTATCATATTTCTTTACATCTACTAGTGCTCCTGCTATTTTCTTTAGCTGTGTATTTTCATATTTAGGACTAGTTAAGATTTTATCTAGTACATGCTTTCCTGTTCCATTAGGCTCTTTTTCAAAAATCACACCTGTGTTAATAATCTCATAGAACAAGATTTTTATTTGAACAGGGCTATTATAGTTTATTGGATATTCTAGCTGTGTTCCTGCATGTTGCTTTATATAGAATTTTATTTTATCCTCTAGGGGAGATACAGCTTCATTGAATTTCTCTAATGCTTCTTTTTGTAGCTTCTCATATTTTTCTTTTAGCTTATATGCCATTTCAATATCAATTTGTATTCCACGCCATTTCATATCAGCAAGAACTTCAATCAGAGGAAGTTCTTCTGTATGAAATACTTTTGAAACACCCTCTAAATGACATACCTTACATTCTTCTGTTCCTACTGTTAGATATGGTTTTTGGAATAGATATAGTTGTTCTGTCATTAAACAGTCATGTGCTGAATAATAATATCCAACTTTAGGATTAATTCTATTAAAAGGAATCCCATCAAATAGCTCAACAAACTTATGAACCCCTGCTTTACCTTCCATAACATATTTATCATATAGAACCTTCAAGCTATGTGGCTCATTTTCATTTAACATTGCCGCCGCTACTAATGTATCCCAATATACACTAGGGAAATATCCCAAAACAGCTTTCAACACAATCAAGTCGTAGTAAGCATTATGAAATACATATCTACAATGCTTTTTATTCATGATGTCAAAGCCTTGTTTTATGCTTTCTTTACTTACTTGATTGCTTAATGGTTGTTCTGTTATGCTACTGATATGACCAACAGGTGCATAGGCTTCTGTTTGCCCAATACTCTTGATACATACACCTGCTAGTCCTTCTGTCTGGTCTTTGAATGATAACCCGCTTGTTTCTGTATCAAGAGAAACAATATCGTTTTCATGGATATTATTACAATATTCATTCCATTTTTCATTACTGTCTAAAAGAATTGGATGATAATCACCAAGGTTTGTTTTTACATTCAACTCAATTTCTTTTAGCTTATTGATTAGTGTTCCTTTCTTTACAGAAATCTTTGACTTGTTACATTCTTCTTCTCTAATCTTTGCAATTATACGTGAAACATTAGGTGATTGTCTTTCTTGTAGTTTGAATAGCTCCAACAGAAAGTCCTCCTTTTTATCAATTATAAAGATGGCCTTTATATTCTGTGAACACAGATGTACCTGTAATATAATAATTATCTTTATTTTTTCTTTCTTCTGTGTTATCTTTTGCAGGCAAATTATCAATAATCTTTCCAATAAGGTCTTTTGCTTCTTGATATAATCCTGCCGCGCCAACTACTTCAAACTCATCATCATACTCAAATGTAACAACATACACAAAATCTACCATAATAGCATGCCTCCCTAGATTTTACACTCCCCTAGCTGAAGATAGGGGTTTTACGGTGGTTTGTATAATAACAACCTCACTTTCTTTCTTCCTCCCTTTCGATGATTCTACTATTGCATATTGCATAGGATAGGACAAAATCGGCAAAGAAAAGAATTAGGACTTTTCTTTGCCGATTTTCAGAGGTAGCTAGACTCGAACCAACGGAAGCAGAAGTCAAAGTCCCACGCCTTAATCAACTTGACTATACCCCCTATTGGTGTACCAATCGCGGTTCGAACACACGCCAAATCTAATTACTCAAAACGGAAGTTTTATTCCATGCGCCGTGAAAAAATCGTGCATAACATTTTTTGTTTTTTCTGTTACTAATACACAAAGAATACTAAAGTCTATCTTTGGATTCTTGAATTTCTTTACGAAGTGCCATGCTTCTTCTGAGATAAGCTCATGATAGACACTATTAAGACATCTGCCAATACACTTATTATCCCAATTATCGGCTCCAATATCTTCTAGAATCTTAGCAAGCTCTTTTTCGATAAAAGCATCAGTACAGAATTTTTCTACGATTGATTCCTCGATTTCGTTTGAAGAAACTTCTCGATGAATCTTTTTTGACGCCATGAACTCTTTGCGTACAATCTTCGCCCATGTAGTACGACCGTACTTATTCTTCCATCCATCATAGCGTTTAATGACAAGTCCTTCACCGGGAGTTTTGTCGTCAGACTGAAGAAACGTTGTTTTATCAAGATAAGGCAAGATATCTTCTTTTGATGGATGATTTAATACGGCAATCAATGGAACATATTCAATATTATACTTCTTAAGAAGTGGCTCGTACTCCTCATAAGATAGATATCGTGGATTCTCTGGGTTGCTGTAGTCTACTACATCGAATACATACAGCTTTCTCCAAGCAGAATCTTTATAAGTTCTGATGCTCTGCTTTACAAGAAATTCTCCATAAAGGTAGAGATTTGGGAACTCTTTGAAGAACTGCTCGAATTTAGGCTGAGACAATATGTAAGCCATACAACCAGCATTATCTTTACCTTCTGATAGCTCTCTTTTACGGCTATTTACGATGACCTTGCCATTATCGTAATGAACGCCTGCATTTGTTCCATCGAGCTTAGTATAAATATATACTTTTCCGTCAAGAATACCGTCAACTTCATCGCTACCAAGACGTTCTACATGTTGATAAAATTGGGTTTTCAAAAATATCTACCTCCTTCTTTTTATGTTAGAATCCATATTAGAATCCATGTGTGTTTCTACGTACAGGAACTTCATTTCCCGATTCCGTGAATGGCACTTCATCTCCTGCACTCCCACCAATGATGGCTGAAAGCTCATTATCTGAAAGAGATTGTACAATAGATTTAAGGTCTGATTCAATATCTGTATTATAGACTTTGATATATTCCTCAACACTCTTTACTGGTTCAAGCGGATGACCTTCAAACTTATCCTCTACTGGATAAAGTGTATATGTTGTCTGCTTACCACTACCATTCTTTTGGATTTCAATATACCCACCAAAGTTAAACCGTTCCGCAAATGGAAGAATCGTTGAACTGTAGAACCCTGCACTACGAGTCCAATACTCTACAGCAGGTGCTACATTACCGTCCTTATCAATCGCGGTAAAATTAACAAGCGGGATAACAACCTTATCATGTTTGAAGCTCACTGTGCCATTCGGATTATTGATTGCATATTTGCAAAGCGGGCAATCCTCTCCCATGCAATCCACTTCCTGAAAAAACCGTTTGCCATTCTTACTAATCTTCTGAATGGTATGCGTTGTGTAAACAGGCACTTCATCTGTACTATTGAGAAGGAATTTTACAAGAGCGTTATTTCTTCCATTCTTTCTAAAATAGAAGTTACGTGCAAACTTCCTCCCACGAGTTTGTTCTGCTTCTTTTTCATGATTGAGCATTTCTGCAAGATTGATGCGAGCCATTTTTAGCTCTCCTTTCTTTGTACGTGTGTTTCTTACACAACTTTTCATTTAACACGCCTTATTGCGTGTTCCTCTTTACAATTAATAGTATACCAAACCTCTACTGGTATGTCAACACTTTATTTCTTAAAATTAAATTAGAAATATATTACATTGCCATGCAATGAGCTAACAACTCTTCTTTTGTCTTGCAAAAAGATAAGTCGTTAAAGTCTTTTGTTTTATCAAGCACCTTTAGTCTTTTTACTATTTTATTGTAACACAGCTTTTTTCTTAATTTATTACAACCTACTTCTCCTGCTTCATCACTATCCAAAGCTAAAACTACTTTTCTATATGGTAGTTTCTTTAATATATTTGCTTGCTTACTTGTTCCTGTACCTAACAATGCTACTGTTGGAAATCCTAATCTATTTAGTGTATATAAGTTAAATACACTTTCACATACATATATTTCATTGGTAGATGGAAATTGCTTTTTCATCTCATAATATCCATAAAGATAATCACCCTTACTAAAATCTTTTGGGTAATAATAATGCTTACTATAGATAGTCCTTCTACCTAAAGAAACACATTTTCCCGCTTCATTACGAATTGGAAATACAATGCACTTTCCAAAAATATTATTGTTGTCATAACCTAAATCGTATTTATAGATATCCTCATCTGTTAATCCACGTTTATATAGATATGGATGTGTATACCTGTACTTGTCTAGCTGTTCTTCTGTTATATAGGGTTGTTTTTCTACTTCTTTTTCTTTTACACTTGTCTTTACAGGAATACTTAATTTGTGCATCATTCCCTCTCTATTTTCTATTTCATAGTTTGAGTATCTATTTAATAAATAGCTTTTGCCAAACTCTCCATTATCTTTTTTACCATATAGATGGCTAATAAGTTCAGGTAATGTTCCTTTTGCCTTACATCCAAAGCAATAGAAAAATCCTGCTTCATGTTTATCAGTAGTAAACTTACTAATCATTAAATCAGGTTGATTTCTATTCTCATGGAAACAGCAACTAACCATAATATAATTGCTATTTCTGTTATTTACTTTTTCAAATATTCTTATATTGCTATTTGCAAACTCTATCTTTAAGTCGTTTATTACTTCTTCTACTGTTGTTAATATAGGAATATTATCTATAAATAACATTACTTCAACCCTCTTTAATCCAAAATTTCAAACGAAGCATCATCTAAATTTGTAGATTCTTTTACAGATTCATCTATATACTTGAGTATTCCCTCTCTTGTTTGATATTCCTTTGGAACTTCTAAATACAATGTTTCTTTCTTATCAACAGTTATTTTTATTTTCAAATTAATCAACTCCCTATTTTCATATTATAACATAGAAAGCAGGGAATGGCAAATTTATTATTGAGTGTCTTTTTCTTTTTCTAGTAATTTCTTTTTTAGCTTTTTAACTTCTTTTATTTCATCTTTTGTTTCTTTGCGCTGGTCTACATGGCTATTATTGCTTATCCTCTCTGCCGCCGCATATCCACAAACAGGACAATAAATAAGTCTAAATTTCAGCTTCTTTTCTCTATCTGTCATTACTTTCTGTTTGCTATCTATTGACACCGTTGTATCATAGATATATCTATTCTTACAAATAGGGCAAGAGTTGTATACAATATTACGCCTATCTAAATAATACAAAAAGTCTATAGTATCTTTTAGCTTTTGTATTTCTTCTACTTCGTAATCATATACCGCCGAGATTTTTCTATAATTTATTAAGCCAGTAAGGAATTTAATTATCTTTTTTCTCTTTTTAGCAATATAATTCCAATCCCTCCTTCTTGTTTTTCTTTTAATCATAGATTCTTTATTTCTTAAATATACTATAGATTCTTTACATTCTTTTTTACCACAATTATCTTTTCCTTCCATTAAATTTCTTGCATAGGTTTCAAATACCTTTCCGCAATTCATGCACTTTACGATTACTTTATGTTTTTTATATTTTTCTTTATAGTCTAATATATCCTCTACAACATAGAGAGTACCAAACTGTTTTCCTTTCAATAAGTAATCAAAAGTACCTGCTCTCTTATTTAATTGATTTTTAGGTTCATATTCATAATTTACTATAATCATTGTATACACCTTCTTTTAGAAAATGCTCTTGAAGTTTTCTTTATTTTCTTCTGTTTCCTGTTTTGTTTCCTCATCGTTATTTATATCTTCGATATTTTGGATATATGTATATGTATTTATATCAGGATTCCAGTTATAAATACACTTTGTTTCTTTTCCGCTCTTGCCATAACGATTCTTTGTAATGGTCATTTCAAGAATAGGATTTTTATTTACAATACTAATAAGTCTTGTGCAACTTGCACCAATCTTATCACTTCCTGTAATGTTTTCGGTTCCAATATAATCTTTATCATTTTCTACTGCTTTTCTGTTTGTTTGGATAACAACAACTACTGGAATACTTAATTCACGAGAAAGTGAAAGTAAATCCTGTGCAATATGCCCTAACTGATTAGGAACACTATCAGATTTCTTTGCTCTCTCATCAATAAGATAATCAAAGCCATCAATAAAAAGAATATCAGCTGTTGTTGCCTTACAGAAAGTTCTGATTTTACTGATTGTACATTCATTGTCAAAATCTTCGAGGGTACTAATACAAAATCTATTTTTGCTCTGTTTTAGTTTTGTTAAAAAATCTTTATACCCATTAACCTTACCACAATACATAAGGTTATTAAGGCTGAATCCTCCCATAGTGCTATCCACACGTTCTGCAAACTGATTTACCGTCATTTCTGGAGAAATCAATGCTACATTAAATCCTTGTTCAAATACACTTGATGCTGATTTTGTAAGCACAAAAGATTTACCTTGTCCTGTTCTTGCTGTAAAAAGAACAAGGTCATCTCGCCTTTCATATCCAATAAATCCATGTGCATCCAATTCATCAAATCCACTTGGCATAAAATATTTTGAGAAATTATTCTGTCTTTCTAAATATTCATTATACCTAGTGTCTACATCATGTGCGATGTCTACAAAGTGCATAGAGTATTTAGGCTTTAACTTATCAATATTTGCTAAAAGAAACTTTGCACCTTCATTTGCATCTTTCTCAAATAGTTCTGTGCTTTTATTGATTACATAACAAGCACTTCTAAATAATGACTGCTCTCTTAAATCATCAACAATAGACTGTGAATCCTGCTGAACACTAAAAAATTCAAACTCACCAAACTTCCCTGCTATTGTTGTCTTATCAGGAACATCATTATATTTGTTATGAAATTCTTTAATAAACTCAAATACATTTCTACAAGTTGTAAAGTCATTACTTGTAATATTATTATTCTCAACTAAAGAATAATCTTTAGTTTCAAGCAATTTATTGATAAACTGTTCTTCACAAAGCATATCTTATTCCCCTTTGCGCTTATATGTATTTGTGTAGTTTCTTCTGCTATTACCAACTAACTTTATTACAATATCACTACTGATTCTATCTGCTATTCTTACACCAACAGCTTTAGCTAATTCTGATAGACTTAAATTGCTTGTATAGATTGTTGCATAACCATTACTTGTTCTACAATCTATTACATTAGTCAAAACACTAATATCATAGTTACTATTCATTACTGCACCAATATCGTCGATAATTACTAAGCTACTATTCATAGCTTTATCTAGCAGTTCTTTTCTGTTGTCATTGCTGAAATCTTTTTGCTGTGCTAAAAAAGTTGGTACAAACAAAAAGAAACATTTTTTATTGTTAAAGCCATTCCCACTAGCAATCATAGCCATATAGGTTAATGCCATCTTACAAGCCCAAGATGTTTTTGCACATCCTGTATTTCCATAAAGATACAACTGTCTACCTTCTTCTGTAAAAGCTAAAATATCTTTCTTAATGTCAGACAGTGTATAAAAAGACTCAAGGTCATCTTCTTCGGGGAATAATTCTTTTGGCTTTTTATACTTTTGTGGAATATTACTTTCTTCCACCAAATAGGAAAATTCTGTAATGATGTTACAACCACCATCACAAGGTTTATGCTTTTGCCTAGCGCATACACCATTGAATGGACAATTCTTATAGGTATACATACACGTTCAACCTCCTACTCAATAGTATAACACAAAATGGGAGGAATTTCACCTCCCATTTGCATTAAAATTTTATTAAACTGAAATTAAACGTTTGATTTATCAATTTCTCTAAACATTATCTGTTGTGGCAATACATTATGGCATATATATATGCTAGAAAATGGTGTATTAACCTTTACTTGTCTATCTGCACCAATAAATGAAACTCTTTTATCAAAATTCATTACTTCAAATTTATTTTTAGAGAAAATATTGTATCTTCTCTTACTTTCAAATACACCTACACACCCAACAAGTACAGCAAATGGCTTATCTATTTCAAACAGTCTTTCAAATATTTCTGTTTTCAAGCTAAATGGAATATTTGATACAATAGCATCACATTCAGGTACTTCTATCTTAAAGAAATCTCCTCCTGTGTCTTTATGTGTGTAAATAACTTCATGGTCTTTTGAAAGCATCTTAACATAGTTACTCCAGTCCATATCAAAAGGACACCAAATCTTTTTGAATGGTTTTAAGAATGGTAATAATGGTTCGATTGCATATTTTGGTGTGTAGTATTCATCATTCTTCTTGTATATTTTCTTTATATTCATTAAACTCAATTAGCTCTCACATCCGCTTTACATATTTTGCATACAAGTCCTCAAAGAATACAGGATAATGCTTATATAATAGTGTGAGTGCTGTTGTAATTAGTGCTCTTATGTCTTGTTGTGCATGTGTATCACATCTAAGCTCTATTACATGCCGCCACTCTCTGATATTACCACTAGCAATAATATGTGTAGCAAGAGAGGTATTCAATACACTTCTTGCTGTTTCTGGAGCACATCCCGCATCTAATAACTTAAAATAATCTTCTTCTGATTTCTTACAAGACTCTTCCCAAATCTTCTCTTGTTCTTCTGTTACAATGCCTAATGGCTTCACAAAAGAAACACTATGATTAAACTTTCCTTTTGAGTAATTACAATACCTAGCTGATTCAACTGCTAGACTGAGTAGTCTATGTCTTGATAGCTGTCCGAGAAAATTTCTGTCGCCAACAAATCTAAATGTAATATTATTCATCTCAATAGGGCTACCATGACCAATAGCAATTAGTTTTCTTGCTAGTGCTTCTGCACTTTCAATATTATCTGTTTTGTCATTCAGGCTCTGATAACAATTCCTTGCCGCTGTATTAAATGTCATTAGTACAGTTTCATAGCTTGGTGGATTAACTAAAGAAACATCTCTTATTGTAGTTTTCAAAATAAAAACACCTTTCCTTTCTAGTCTTTTCCTCATATATTTCAGTATACCACAAAATGAGAGCATTGTCAATAGGGAAACAAAAAAAATAGCACAGGAATTTCCCCATGCTAACACAATACATCACATTATTTTGTTATGTTACTCTGTTGTATTTACCCAAACATTATTTATCTTTTTCCAAATGTTTTGGTTACTACTTCCTCTAAATTCTAGTGTTAAATCTCTTAACTCATCAACGTATCTACCATCAACAATAGTATCTACATTGTCTAGTATTTCTTTACCGTACTTTAATCGTTTTACTTCTTCAAAGGTATACCCAGTATAAACCCAAATAATTATATCAGTTACACTCTTTCTGATTTCAATAATAGTTTGTAATACATCATATATATTCTCTTTTGCTAATGGTTCCCCGCCTAAAATAGATACCCTTTTAATAAATGGTCTATTTACAAGTTTCATAAACTTATTGCAAGTTTCCCTTGTAAATTCTTTACCACCATCAAAATCCCATGTAGATTTATTAAAACAGTTTTTACAATGGAAATGACACCCTTGTGTAAATAATGCTACACCAATACCATTTCCATTTGATATATCCATATCTCTTATACTAGCATATCTCATGGTTGTCTAAATGCACATACCTTTCTGCTATTTCTTCTGTACGTCCTTGATTGAAAAAGTTACTACTAATGTACCCACAGACCCTGCGCCTTATAATCATTTGACTATGGTCTTGATTACCGCAATTAGGACATTCCCAATCAAGTTTACCATCTTTATCAATAATTTTTATTTCGCCATCAAAACCACACTTACAACAATGGTCGCTCTTTGTATTTAACTCTGCATATAATATGGTATTATATATGTGTTTTATTATTGATAATACTGCGTCAATATTATTATTCACATCTGCACACTCAACATAGCTTATTGCCAAAGTCCTTTACTTTTTAATTTTTCTTCAACAATAGTTCTTAATTCTTGTTTCTTTGCTTGTGGTAAATCTAAAGTATATTCATATTTCCTAACTTGCTCTTCTTTATTAGCAAATTCTTTAAATAATAATTTTTCTGCATAATATCTTTTATATACCGCATTTTTTAATTCTTTTTCATAACCTAGATGACACCTTTTTTCTTGTAATCTTATTTCAGAATCATACCTATCATGGTATTTATCATACCTTACACCAATAAAATTTGATGTATTTCTTTTCATATATGATTTATTTAATACATTTTGCCCTTGTGTACAAATACGTAAATTACATTTTCTATTATCAAAAGCATTACAATTAATATGGTCTACTACATAACCACTATCAATTTGTTCTCTCGTAATTCCAATAATAATCCATGATAAATCTTTTTGTGTTCCTTTGCTTGGTAATCCTGTTACTACATGGTCATGACTTATTCTCCATTTATGATATTTTACTTTTTCAATATCATCAAAGTCAATAATAAACTCACCATTTTTTACATTCTTTTGATTATATAAATTAAACGTAACAGTATTTGTATCATAGTTTATTGTGTAATCATTTAGGTCTGAATTTGTTCTTTGAATATTATCTAAGAATTTACCATATTTTAATAATTGATGCATGTGTTTACTGCATAAGCAATAACCATATAAACTAATTTTCTTTTTTAATTCTCTACCACAAATATCACATTTGTACATATTTTAACCTCCGACTATATCTTAGAGTAACGGGAAATCACCGCTTTACTCCATCTGCGCTTCAACATAGTGCTTATCTCTATGCTTACATAATAGTCTGTACACCTTCTATATAAAATAGCTTGGCACGGTATTTCCTCATTCGTGTCTACCGTTAGCACATAAATAATTATGCACACCCTTTAGCAAGGTTCACAGATTTTAGGGTGGCTTTTCGGCTATATTGATTGTCCAAACCACCCGGACTTAGGGATTGATATTTAGCTTCATTTGTTAATTTTGTAAATGGGTCTACTTTATCACGTACAAAATAATGATAACTATTTGTTATATAATCTCTATCTGTTATTCCTTCTATAACACCAAATCTACGTTTTAATGCAAGTGCAAATTTATATGTACCTGTTTCCATTGGTGTTCCATATAGTGAATAATCTATATCTTCCTCTTTCTTCCATTGACTACATTTATCATTTAGAGCTTGCATTACTTTCATGCCAAACTCTGTTCCTTCTGCACCGTCCATATGAGATTTACCTGTCATATATTTAACACATTCATATAAACCTGCATATCCTAATGAACATGTAGCATATCCACCTTTAAATAGCTTACCTATTTTCTCACCATGTTTTAGACGTGCTAATGCTCCGTCCATCCACATGATAGGTGCTTCATCTGCTACTGTATCTTTTATATGGTTTATACGTTCTTTATGTGCTTTGTGACATAACTCTGCACGTTCATCAAAAATCTTCCAAAACTGTTCAAAATCACCTTCTGATGATAATGCTATATCAACTAAGTTTAATGTGACTACACCTAAATTAAACCTACCATAATATTTCTTACCGTTCACCCAATTATTTGCGTTTGCAATATTTGTTTGTGTTCTATCTGGTGTTAGGAACGAGCGACAACCCCTCTTTGTTCATAGTAGTTCGCAACACTACTACAGTTCTCTTATGAACTTCTATATATCACTATATAGAACAGACTATATCTATATGTTGATAAAAACATAGCTACTATTTCGTTTTAAGTGGTATTACGTGTCCGCAATCACAACCACACCTCATTAGCTTAGGCACTACGATTAAAAATCTAGTCGTTTGGCATTTATCAGTTTATATAAGCTGATATTTAGCACAGGATTGACTTATAATAAGTTATCCCCTGTTTAAGTAGCTTATTCATTTAGTTCTCACAAACTAAAGGCACTAATTTGTCAATGCACGGATATACGTCACCCTTTAATTTTTTCATTATCTTAGCTGATATATAATCTGGAACCATTCTTTTTGCAGTACATTTTGCCGCAAGCTCTGTTAGATAATAATATTTGCTATCTTCATGTATATTGTTTTCATCTAAACAATACAGTAGCTTTGGAAATGCTTGTGTTATGTAGTGTCCATCACGATTTTTCATTCCTTGAATACGTTGTTTTAAAAATTCTTCAATTAACATAGCAACTTCTTCTGTATATTCTGTATCTTCATTTAAATACATAAATACACTGACAAAAGGACTCTGTCCATTGACATTACTCATGCTATTTATTTGATAATTGAATGTTTGTACTGCATCTTCTATTTCTTTATGCAAATCTTCTTTTGCATATTTTTCACAATCTTCTTTATTAAATCCTCTATTTTTATACTTATCTAAAAATCTATTATAACTACTTCTTACAAATGGTGCTAAATGTGTTAATGTTATTGTAGTTCCCAAATGCTATATAAGTCTGTATTCTACATATAGCTTAGACTATTTCTTATTACTATTTGTGTTTAGTAATCAGTATGTTTCAGATTTTGCTACCAAAACCTTACAATTAGTCGTTACAATTATTCTATAATTTTAATATCATGTTTTTCAGCTTCGTCAAGCCATCTTCTAGCTTGTGTTTCTGATTTATCAATAAATCTTGCAAATGCTGATACCGTATGAAATTCATATGTTCCTTTATATATGAAATGTTTATACTTTCTATTTTTAACTCCTACTCTTACTTTTTTCCTATGTAAAACCTCATAAGCATGTTTATTATTTTCTGACTGGCTAACCCACTCTAAATTATTAGCATTATTATTTGTTTTATCTCCATCAATATGATTTACAGTATTTCTTTCTTCTGAATATCCATCACAAAAAGCATGTGCAACAATTCTAGCTAATTGAAGTGTCTTACCTTTGATATATATATAATATCTCCCAGTATATTTATTATAATCATTAGTGAGTAAAATATATTTATCATATGTTTTTATATAATGTTTTACTCTACCATAATTAGATACATAATAGTCATCATAACCTAAAATTTGTTTCCAAGTTTCATTTTCAAATTCTTCAAAATCATAGTTATTACTACTATCATTAATCATTTTATTTACTGCTTCTTTGTGCTTTTTGTGAATCCTAGCTACATAATCATTTTTTGCTTTTTCTAAAACCTTATCATAATAAAAAATAGTTCTTAATGTTTCTTTTGAACAATGTAACTCTTTAGCTATATCTGCTAATGATATATCATTGTCTAATCTACTTTTTATTAACTGCTTATTCTTATTGTAAAACTTTTCTGTTGATGGATTCATATATCTATGTGGTTCAGCTTTTGGTAATTTCCAAATATCATTTATATACATAATCAATGTTTTTCTGTTTAATTCTAATAAACGTGCTATATACGATTTTGTTCTACCCTCTTTTGAGTATAATTGATAAATTGTATTTTTTAACATTTCATATTTATTTTCCATTAGGCATTTCCAACCTTTCATTATAGAATAATCACGAGATTAGCTTTTCCAACCTGCCTCGTTAGCCGTGTATTTAATACGCAACCCTGTTGTGACAGTTAATACTGTTTTACTACGGCAGAATTTAGACCGTAGCTGGAAGATGTAACTGCGGTTATGATTTGTGTGACAATCGTAGTAGCAGTTGTCAACATGTGTGGTTTATCAATATGTACGCCATTTATATTTGTACCATAGTTTAACATATCTTCAAGATTAATTAATTCACAATTTGTTAAATGCTGAATTGCATAATCTAAATCGTGTATCTTAATAATAGCTTCTTTATCTGCTTGGACTACATCTGGTGTAAATATATATTTCTTAGATAATGCTTTTGACATTACACCTGCCATATAGTCTCTTTTTGTAGTTACTAGTTCTGAATTTTTGTTTGAATTTTCTGTTGTCCAATATTCATCATCATTACCTAGCATACTCATGATTTGCTTTTCTGATTCATTGTCTATGTTACGTTGATATTCTCTTACTGCTCTATAACCTTCATAACTTTTTGCAGTATTTTTATGACCATGCTTAACAAGCAAATTAAATACATCTGTTTCTATTTCACTTATATTTATTGGCATATTTTCATTTACATGTTTTATGTAAATTTCTTCTCCTATTTTATGTGCAACAGTTTCAGAAATTTTACCACTCATATTCATAGCTTTTTTAATGGCATTATATATCTTATCTCTATTAAATGGAACAATACTACCATCACGTTTTTTTACAGAAAGCATTTAACCACCCCAATATGAATATTAAAAACCTATCTTTGAAATATTGTGTTTATGTGAATCTGACTTTGAAAAAGTTAGATTTTCACCTGTATTATATGTATTAGAAGTATAAAAAGATGTTGTATCAAATGCGATTTGTCTATATCCATTTAATGTACTTCTTCTTACACTATTTACCCTAAATTGTTTTGGAAGTTTTTTAAGCAATTCTAATTGCATCTCCCAACTAACTCTAGTAGGATAATTTTTTTGTGCTTTTCTTGATTTAAGGTATTTATCTATTTCAGTAAGAAGTTCTTTATCACCAAAAAACTTCTTCTCTGCCATCTCAAATAATGATTCTTTTGATTTTGTTTTTTTATTGTCACTATCTAAATCAGTATAATCGTTTCCTTGAAATAGCAACACAGCATTAACCTTCTTTCTACACTAGGTTAGCTTATTCTCTTTTTACAAGAACATTATTTTGTGTTCTGATAATTTTCCATGCAGGGTCAATCTCACACTCAAAATCTGTTACGGAATCAGTTAATTCTTCTTTATTGAATCTTTTATCCCATCGTGGTACTACAATAGAACCGTCCTCCTTGTCTACATATACAATATCATCTACTTTAATACTTCCGTCTGTGTTACATCTTGTAACCTTGTATGCAACATCGGGCTTAATATACATCACTTACTATCCTCCTTATCTTTTTCATTCTCTTTGTCATCAGAAGTATTGTTATTATAGCACAAATTGATAAATTCTTCAACTTGTGAGTCAATCTGTGAATTAGCCCTGTCATACAGTTCTCTTGTTGCATTTCCAACATCATCCTTTTTATCTAGTGTTGCAGTATACTCTGTTTCAAAACTAACAAAAGTATCTACTGTTGTACCAACCTTAATATGCTCTGTACGCTTACTAGATACTCTTACTTCTTTAATTTCCATAATAAACACCTCATGTTTTATTTATTCTTGTTTTTATTCTTTTTGAATGTTACTGCAAATGTATGTGTTGTTTCAATAGCATCTTGGAACAGACTAGCATCTACTGTTCCATTGTAGATGTCGTTCTCTAGCTTTTCTTCATCTACTGTTTCTTTAAGTAGCCAATTAAGTTTATTCTTTTTGATGATGTCAACACACTTGTCTGTATTAAATGACTCTCTTACCCTATCTTTTACACAAGCAATATATTTATCTCCTGCATAGTCACCTACACCATTAGCCTTTAATTCTTTTTTTGCTTCATCTAGCTGTTTCTTTAGTGTGTTAATCTTTTTGTTTAGTTCATATACTTCATCAATGTTAATCATTATAATCTCCTCCATGTGCACCTACAAAAAATGCAATTACTAAAGAACCACAAAAACTACCTGCAAAGAATGTTAAAACATAAGATAGCAATTTATACACCTCTGCTAAAGATAAATGTAATGAACATTTTTAATGTATATAAAGAAATATACATACAATTTTTTAGCATCTGCACAAAGATGTAAATATTCTTTGTACTTTCTGTCATCTCACAAAGTAAGCACATTCTATTGAGTTTACTTTTTAGAGAATTTAGAGTATTGTTAGTTTCCATATATTACTCCTTTTTTGACACTCCCCACGGCTGAAGCCGGGGGATTCTTGGTTCGACAACCACTGCACCGCCTCCGAAGAATTGGCGTCTTACACGATTTCCCCAAGCGTGAATTCCTGTGTGTCCCACGGTACTAGAGATATTTATGCTACTTTGGGTTTCTCTTCCAAAGCGTGCTTCATAAAATTTCAACATTCATGTATCTTTTACCAAATCTCATACATTCTTGTTTGCTGTTCATATAGATGTCAATTGTGTTTGGTACACCGCATCTATCTTTTACTGTGTACACAACACCATTGATTCTTACCTTTGTTCCTAGTGGTAAATCGTAACTAGCTACTGCACCAACATGAGCTTTTTCACCGTTTGCCATCGTATCACCAGGTGTATATGCGTCACCTACTGTGTATGCTGTTACATGGCATGAGATTACTTGTTTTCTATTTTGCTCCTTGTTGTTAGTTTCTTGTGTCTTCTTTTCCTCCAATTCTTTTTCCATCAGTTCTTTTTCAAGTGAATTAGTTTTATAGATTTGTTCTTCTAATTCTCTTGAAGTTTCTTTTAGTTCATCATATAACTCATCATTTAATTCATTCGAGTAGTTATAATGATTTTTCATTTCTGTGAGCTGTTGATTTGATTCCTGAACCTCCCCATAGCTAAAGCTAGGGGATTCGTAAGAAGTTTAGTTTTTTATAACTCTTATTCTTACTGGTGTATTCAGTTCACCTCTACTGTATAGTCCACTTAAGGACACAACATTACTTTTTCTTAATATGTTTAATGCACCATTTACATCTGCATTAAGTAGTATACCACTAGAAGTTTTATACAAGCCGCGCTTTATACGCTTTCCGCTAAAAATATGTTGTTTAGAATCACCATATACAGGAATCTCATCTTTATCCCAAAAACTTGCTTTTGATGTATAGCTTTCTTCTTGTTCTATCATATCAATGCCATATATTTTACATTGATATTCTAGCTTTTGTTGCAACTTATAAAAAGGCATTTGAACAAATATCTGATTGTTTACCTTCCCTAAATTACTTTTCTGCTGAAATCCTTTATTATTACCAATAACAAGATTTCCTATATTATGCTCTAAACAGTAATTTATTATCTTTTTAGCTGTCTTACCTAGATAATCCCTTACACGATTTTCTCGTTTTCTAAGTAGTCTTGCTTGTCTTTTTGTTAGTGTCTTACTTAACTTCTGTTTGTCTTTAATGCTTTGCAATCTAGCATTTTCTTTATTATACCATTGGTTATAGCTTTTCAGCTTTTTCCCATCAAGTATAAAAGAGTCACCATCTGATGTTACACAAGTACAAAGATTGTTTACTCCTAAATCAATGGCTAGTGCTTTTGTTTTATCTAAATTTATTTTTGAAACATCTTTTACTTCATAAGTATAAACAATTTCAAAAAACCTAGCATTATATTTTGGGATTATTTTTATTTCTTTGACTTTCTTATCAGATAATATCGAAGGCATTTGAATATAAAATTTTTTATGTGTTTTTGCATATTCCCTTGAATATGGCATTTGAAACTTACCATTACGAATATTAATCTGTTGAATTATTAGCTGATTATATCCCTCTTTTGGTAAGTAATGCGGAATATTGACTTTATGAGCTACCTTCTTACTTTTTAAGCTACCAAAGAATGACTTAAACTCTGCATCAACCTTTCTCATAATCTGTTGTGCCATACTTGCTTGCAAAAGTTTATAATTATCACTTGTCTTTAGTGTCTTGTAGACCTCATTGTAATTTAGATAACTCTTATCACTGAAAAATTTCTGTCGTATCTCGTATAAAACTTGATTTTTAAGATTTTTTGAAATACGACACTGTTCTTTAAGGACATTATATTCTTCCTTTGACAAATGGTTAAGCTGTTGTTTTACTACTAAGTACATTTACAATTTCACCTCCTCTAGTAATTATTATAATACTAAGTTAGTGAAATTGTCAAGAAAAAATTATGTTGTTAGTAAGGTTGAATACATGAACCCTCTAACTTTAACCTTCTTTAGGAGGTCTAGTTCATTACAAGTCGCTACACTCGTAACAGTTCTCTTATGAACTTCCTATCATTTCTGATAGGCACAGACTATATCTTATCCATATCATATCTCTATGACTTAGGCGAAACCACTTCCATAGCCAATAGCTTGCTATGTACTTCCCTCAAGAGGAATAGTCGTTGAAGTTTCCCCTATTCGGGGCTTACCTGCTGATTACCAATTTTTGAAATAGGAATTAGGATTTAACCTTGTCCCATCTACTAGATTTTTTCTGTTTTCACCGCATATCACGTTTAGGCTTGTTTCATCCTTACGTTGTAGCTCTAGTAGCTTTATGGTATTCCAGCAATTCAGTTTCTTTGTTGCATGGCTACACAAAACCATGTCTACACACCAATTTATTGATATGCTTACCTACTTATTCCCTTATATCCCCATAGCTAAAACTAGGTGTTTTACGGGAATTAGTGATAACACATTCCTCCTAATACTAGATTACTTAATAGCAATCCAAAAATTATTGTTTTTTCTACCTTGTTTTTCTTGCTTGCTCTCTTTGTCATTCTCAACGCCCTTTCTGCTTGACCTACATTTATATTACCACATAAAACAAAAAATGGCAAGGGAATTTTGCTCTCTTTTGACATACTCCAGGTTGAACCCGCTGAATTTTGGTATCAACAAAGACTGCACATCTCGCGATGGTCTTACATCTTCTTCTCCAATGGATGATGCCCCACCCATATTTATAGATTTATGCTGATAAAATTCTTAAACCTTCGTCTAAGATATTCTGTGCAGCATTTCTATCCCTATCACAATGATGTCCACAAGAAGGACAAGTCCACTCACGAATAGATAAATCTTTTATTTTTGGATTTTGATAACCACATTTATTACACAACTGACTTGATGGATAAAATCTGTCTATTTTAACAATCTTTGTGTTAAATTGTGGTGCTACATATTCAAGTATTCTCAAGAATTCACCAAATCCATAATCTCCAACTTTCTTGCCATGTCCTTTCTGCATCCATTTCATATTCAAATCTTCAAAACAAATAATAGAATATTTTTTGCAAAGTTCTCTTGCCAATTTCCAATGATAAGCATTACGCTGATTGGTTACCTTTCGATGTAACCTTGCTAAAGCAAGTTGTGCTTTATGCCTGTTATTTGAACGTAATCTTTTTGTAAAGAGATTTCGATTAGCTTTTGCAATAGCTTTTTGCTGTTTCTTGAAAAAACTTGGTGCAATTATGTCATCTTCTTTGTTTGGTGCTACAAGCATTTTACCCTTGAAGCCAAAATCAAATCCGATGCTTTTACCCAGTCTAGGTTTAATATTAACTTCTGGCGTTTCACAAACAAGATAAACATAGAAGTCTCCACAAGAATCTTTCTTGACAGTAAGCATTTTAATCTTACCCTCTACTTCTCTTGACTTGAAAAACTTATATTTGTTCTTAGCAATCTTAATAGTATTATCTTTAATAGCGTTTTTACCTACTTCATCATAAGAAAATGAACAATACTTTCTATAAGGCTTAAATTTTGGCGGGGATGTTTTCTTTTTTCGTTTTAGATTTCCCCAAAATAATTTATAGCCATTATCTATTCTACACACGACATCATGAATAGCATGAGATTGTAAATCTTTCCAATAAGCATACTTATCTAGTTTTTTGAGCTTAGTAATATGCTTTTGCAGTCTAAATTTATTCAAAGATTTATGATAAAGTTTCCAATATCGCTTATGGAGAGCAATGCAATGATTATATATCTTGCAAGCTACCCAAAGCTGATATTGTAACTTCTTATTCTTCTTGGAATTATATAGCTTAAATTTATATGTTTTCACATTGCTCACCTCTTGTTTGATATTATATCTATTTATAAACTACATCTATCCCTGTGTCTAAAAGCAGCGGCTTGCGGTACAGAAATTTATGACATTAACATTTTAGTTAATGATGCAATAGATATATTATT